>UMHE01080743.1_pt1 | contig 19125 bp, 10 predicted proteins | sample 1965451 | NCBI WGS metagenome assembly UMHE01 (sample SAMEA4836090, study PRJEB28245) | human gut metagenome | biome: gut microbiome; material: fecal sample | place: Denmark | collected 2008 | reverse complement strand
TGGATATTAACATAGAAAGCTCTTTGTACGATATTTGCATGGCAAGAAATCAGTAAATTTTAAACTCCGTACCACCTGCAAAGCAAAGGCCGCTGGAGGACATTACTGTCTCCAACGGCCTTTTTTGGGTTATCCCAAAATTCAACTAACCTCATAATCTAACTAAAACCTACCACTAAAGATTATTCGCATAATAAATAAGTGCGGGTGTTTTTCTATACCTCTATCTATAACTAAAACTACTAACCTTTATCTATAACTTACGGTTGCAAAGGTAGTTAGATTCTACGATATGGGATTTAAATTATCGTTCATTGAGTAATATAAATGTTTCGCTGTGTATTTTTTGCGCTGTTTCAGCATAAAAACCAAATAAAATATGTAATTTTGACGCATCAATTACTTAAAGACTAACTTTCATGAACAGTTATTCGCATAGACGGCGCTATGCCATAAGTTTATTAATATTCTTGACAATATTCACGTTCCTCTTCAGTTCATGCTCCCAAAAGCAGAAGAAGCGGTTCGTCATCGGCGTGTCACAATGTTCGGAAGACGTCTGGCGAGAGAAGCTGAACGAGGAGCTGCGCATCGCCGCATTATATTATAATGATGTGGAGCTTGACATCCAGACTGCCAACGACGACGTGCGCTTGCAGACCAAGCAGATTGACGACTTCACCAATAAGGACGTCGATCTCCTTATTGTCGCTCCTGGTCAGGTGAGCATCTCGCCTGCCATCGACCGTGCCTACGAGAAAGGCATCCCCGTAATCATCTTCGACAGACGCACACGCTCCGACAAGTACACGGCGTACATCGGTGCAGACAACCGCATCATAGGTTCCTCCATGGGCAACTTCCTCGCTTCAACGGGCGGAGGCGACGTTGTGGAGATATGCGGACTCTCGTCGTCATCGCCAGCCATAGAGCGTGCTGAAGGCTTCGACAGCATCGCCGGCGGCAACAACAAGATAAACATCGTGCGTAAACTGTATGCCGACTGGACTGAGAAGGGAGCCTATCACGCTGTTGACTCCATGCTCTCGGCTGCCCCACCCCACTTCACCTGCATCTTTGCACATAACGACCGCATGGCTGTCGGCGCACGTAAGGCTTGTCAGAAGCACGGACTGGACGTCAGCAAGATTCGCTTCTGCGGCATCGACGCCATGCCGGAGGACGGCGGCGGCATGCAACTCGTCAGCAAGGGCGAGCTGTTCGCTTCCTACACTTACCCCACACGCGGCGACGCTGTTATGCAGCTCGCCATGAACATCCTTACCGGAAAGAAGTATGACCGTGAGAACCAGTTGCTCTCGGCTCTTGTCACGCGCGAGAATGCCCGCGTGCTGCTCATGCAGTATGACGAGACCGTCAGACAGCAGGACCACCTTGTCACGCTGCGCTCAAGAGTGGACCAGGCTGCAAGCGACTTCCAGACACAACGTATATACCTTATTATATTAATAAGCATCCTCGTATTGCTGATCGTAGCATGTGCCCTCGCCGTCAATGCGTATCGCACTAAGGCGCTCATAAACCATAAGCTGAAGGACGCCATGAAGCGTCAGGAGCAGCTGACGAAGGAGATTGAGGACATGACACAGCGCCGTCTGCAGTTCTTCACCAACGTCAGCCATGAGCTTCGCACGCCGCTTACGCTCATCGCAGGACCGACGGAGCAGCTGCTGGAAGACCCTACAGTGAAGGCACCGCACCGATCAATGCTTGAGATGATACACCGCAACACGCATCTCCTCCTACAGCTCGTGGGCGAAATCCTCGACCTGCGCAAGGTGCAGACCAACAAGGCGGAGCTACATCTCAACCGTTTCGACCTGCAAAAGGCCCTCACGCTGTGGTCAGAGGACTTCCGCACCATCGCCGTAAGACGCAAGCTCACCATCAACGTGGAAACATCGGCTGCCGGTGAGGAGCCGATAGTCATTGCCGACCGCGACAAGATATCGCACATCTACTTCAATCTGATGTCGAACGCTCTCAAGTATACACCCGAGGGTGGACGCATAACCACATCGTTGGAGTATGCCAACCACAGATACACCATCAAGGTGAGCGACACAGGAAAGGGTGTGGCAAAGGACGAGCTGCCGCGTCTCTTCGAGAGATTCTATCAGGCTCGAGGCGCAGAAGGCGGCACGGGCATCGGCCTTTCGCTCGTCAAGGCGTTCGTGGAGCTGCATAAGGGTGAGGTGCATGCGGAAAGCGAGGAAGGCAAGGGCGTCACCATCGTGGTCAGCCTGCCCGACTCACAGCCGGGTTACGACCCTGCCAAGGACGTGGCGGAGAAGCCAAAGGCGGAGGCAGGACTCATCGACGACAACTATGTGGCTACGAACATCACGGCAAAGGAGTCGGCAGAACGCATCACCAACGCCGAAGACTTCGACCATGACCGCCCGCTCATACTCATCATCGACGACAACAACGGCATGCGTACTTACCTGCGCTCTATTCTTAAAGACAAATACAACATCTCGGAGGCTGCCAACGGCAAGGAAGGACTGGAGAAGGCTCGCCGCGAAGTGCCCAAGCTCGTGGTCTGCGACGTGATGATGCCGGTGATGGACGGACTGGAATTCACGCGCCAGCTGAAGGCCGACACCGCCACATGCCACATCCCCGTCATTCTGCTCACGGCTCGTTCGTTGACCGAACAGCGCGAGGAAGGTTACGGAACGGGCGCCGACTCGTACCTGACGAAGCCGTTCTCAGGATCAGTATTGCTTGCCCGTATTGACAATCTGCTGCGCTCACGCTCCATGCTACGCTCCATCTTCTCCGGTTCCACCGAGGAAAAGGAGGAGGAAAAGAGCCTCAACACACTTGACCAAACATTCGTAGGCAGACTGCGCGATGTGATGCAGAAGAACATGGGCGACTCAGAATACTCCGTTGAACGCCTCGGCGCCGACCTCGGACTGTCACGCGTGCAGCTTTATCGCAAGGTGAAAGCGCTCACGGGGCAGACTCCGGTGGAGCTGCTGCGCAAGGCTCGCCTCGAAAAAGCAAAACTTCTGCTCCTCAAGACCGAACGTTCCGTAGCCGAAATAGCCTACGAAGTGGGATTCACATCACCGTCTTACTTCAACAAATGCTTCAAGGACGAATTCGGAAAGAGCCCCGGAGAGTCACGTTAATGTGATTTCTGGTAAGATATACGATACGAATAGAAGATTCCGTTCATAGGATATAAAATTTGATACATGCAACAAATTTTGTGTTCTATGAACGGAATTTTAACTTCATTCGGTCACGGAGTTTCTAATTTTGCATCGTCGGAAAGACAAAGCGGGAACGTTTCCAAACGTCTTACACCGACCATATTTACCTTGCAGAATTAGAAACTTAAACCGATATAATATGTATTCCAACAGCAATTACGCAAAGTTTCCTGCTCTTGTCCTCGCTTCTCTGATGACAATGGCAGCAAACGCACAGAACGACAAGTCGTCGAAGTCATCCAACTCTAAGGAGGAAGGCGACCGCAACGTGATGCTTAACGCAGCAAGCGCAAACGGTCCGCGCGAAATCCAGATTGGTCTGCCGTCAGCAGACGTAAATGTTCTGGAGAACGGACTGCCCGTCACCTACGCCACCAACCCGCATCCCGTGAACGCCACTTGGCGCTCGGACGCAAGTCTCTCGCACGTAGGTCTTCTCAAAATTTCAGAAACAGCCATCACTACGGGCAACATCGGCTATGCCGTAAACTCACAGACACAGCTCGGCAAGGAAGGTTTCCAGGGTGTGCTCAACTATAAGAGCAACCACTTCGGCCTCCAGGAGTTCTCGCTCAACATGAACGGTCAGATGGCAAAGGACCTCTTCTATAGCGTCAGCGCTTATCAGGATTTCGATCCGGGCACGTTCAAGCTTCGCTCTTCACAGTATCAGGACCGCACACAGATTTATAAGGCGGCTCTCACGAAGCGCTATGCCGAGGGCAGAGGCGAGCTGACAGCGATGTATAAGTACAGCAACTCGCATCCCGTATACAACTATGCCACACAGTCGGCTCCGTTCATCTACGTGGGCGACGGCTCCGTTAAGGAGTTCGGCAAGTTCAAGCTCGGCACCACATCTTATCTTCCCATCGACGCCAACATCACTTATCGCGACATGCGCACGGGCGAGCTGAAGCAGACTTCGCTCTACGACTATGACGAGAACCGCTCTTCAGAGGTGTCGTTGCTCAACAATCTGAGCTTCGGCGACGGCTTCAACTGGAAGACATCCGTACGTTACGACCACGCCCGCGGCGCCTTTGTCTATCAGACTCCGATGTCTCTGATTGACCTTCAGGCTGACGGTGCTGCCTCAACGTACAACTATCAGCAGAGCGACCTTATGGGTGCCGCTCAGAAATACAACGGTCGCTACGTACAGACACGTATGTCTTGCCTCAACGCAGGAACCATTGACGAACTGCTCTTCACATCAGAACTGTCGAAGAGCTTCAAATCTTCAACACTCCGCGTCGGCGTAAACGAATGGTATTACCACATCGACTATTGCTCAAACACAACAATGTACGACCAGAGCGTGCCTGAGGACGGATCGTACGCCGTACGTCTTTGGGACGCCAACAAGAGTCAGAGCGTCTTCTACGACTTCAACAAGAACGCCTCAGAATACTATAAGGGTCACGAGAACAAGCTCGCTCTCTACCTCACACACGACTGGGACATCACTCCGAAGCTCAACGCTTACTACGGCGCACGCATCGAGTGGCAGCGTCTGAAGGGCGAGAACGCAGCCGTAAAGAACGCCAACGGTGATTATGTAGGTCGCTTCGCCGACTACCATCTTGGCGCAACAGCTGCCGACGGCACGAAGATTACGCCCGCTAACATGAAGTATGACTGGCTCAACTATGACTTCACAGCAGCCCTGACATACAAGCTGACCAACAATTTCGGCTTCACCGGCGACTTCACATACATCGTGCAGCACCCGACCATCTCTACATTCGCACCGGCAACAATGCCTAACACGGACAAGATCAGCGTGCCTTTAGGACGTGCAGGTATCTACTACAACAACAAGTGGTTGAGCCTCACATCGCTCTTCTCTTACATCTCGAAGACCAATAACAACTCTACGCTCAACCTCCAGCACGACGGAGAGATAAAGGCAGCGCCGCTGACATACGACATCCAGACATGGGGATGGACCACAGACGTGGTGGCTCGCCCGTTCAAGGGATTCGATTTCCACTTCCTCTTCACTTATCAGAAGCCGACATACAAGAAGTATGAGACCAGCGTGAAGTTTAGCAGCGGTTACGAGGGCAAGATCAATGCCACCGGAAACATCGTGGCTGAGGTGCCTGAGGTGCTCATCGAGCTCGACCCGAGCTATATGATCACACCGACATTGAAGCTCTGGACATCATTCCGCTACTTCTCAAAGACCTACGCCAACATCAATGAGGCATACTACTTCAACGGTCACTGGGAGACATTCGGCGGTCTGAACTGGCAGGCCAACAAGCGCCTCTCACTCGGATGCACCGTCGTAAACTTCCTCAATCAGACTGGCGCCAAGGGCTCTATCGCCGGTGCCGAGCTTATCACCAAGGACGAAGCTAAGGGCATCAAGAACCAGCTCATGACAGGTTCGTACCTCCGTCCGTTCACAGTGGAGTTCTCAGCAAGTCTTAAATTCTAAAAACCAAATAACAATATGAATACCAAGTTATTCCTTTCAGCAATGGCTCTCGTAGCATCGGCAGCCTCTGCACAGACCATTCAGACCACACAGCATGGCGATACAACCATCGTCACTGTAAACAATCCGACCAAGTACCTCATCCTCCCCGTTGAGGAGAACCGTGCCGAGGCTCAGGTATTGCTCGACAACGGCAAGTCTTCGGACACATGGATGGACGTTCGCCTTGCCATCGACAAGACAGACTACTGCGTTCCCTTCGCTCTCTCTAAGGGCAAGAAGGCTGTGGTAAAGATTCTGGGGCTGCCTAAGAATGCCGTAGCGCTGAAGCAGCTGAAGCTCTCTGACACGTTCGACACCACAAATACCGACTATTATCGTCCCGTTTATCATCACACTCCGCTCTACGGATGGATGAACGACGCCAACGGTCTGACATACAAGGACGGCGAGTATCACCTCTACTTCCAGTATAACCCCTACGGATCGAAGTGGGGCAACATGCACTGGGGTCACTCCGTTAGCCGCGACCTCGTACATTGGGAGCATCTCGACCCTGCCATCGCTCGCGACCCGATGGGCCATATCTTCTCTGGCAGCACCATTGTGGACACACGCAACTCAGCAGGATTCGGCAAGAACGCCATCATCGCCTTCTATACTTCGCACAGCATACACGACGGCAAGCAGGTGCAGGTGCAGTGTATGGCTTACAGCAAGGACAACGGTCGTACCTTCACCAAGTATAAGGGCAACCCCGTAGTCACTCCGTTTGACGGTCTGGAGAACTTCCGCGACCCGAAAATCTTCTGGTATCAGCCCACAAAGTCATGGTATATGATTGTCTCTGCGGACAAGAACATGCGCTTCTATCAGTCGAAGAACCTCAAGCAGTGGAAGTACGTGAGCCAGTGGGGCGAGGGATTCGGCGCACAGCCCAACCAGTTTGAGTGTCCTGACTTCTTCCCGCTTTACGTTGACGGCGACAAGAACAAGCAGAAGTACGTGATGATCGTGAACATCAATCCGGGCTTCGTATACGGTGGTTCAGCAACAGAGTACTTCGTAGGCGAGTTCGACGGCAAGGAGTTCAAGTGCGACTCAAAGCCTCAGACCGTGAAGTGGCTCGACTGGGGTAAGGACCATTACGCAACAGTAACCTTCTCTAACCTCGGCGAACGCGTCGTAGCTGTGCCTTGGATGAGCAACTGGCAGTATGCCAACTTCACTCCTATCCAGCAGAACCGTGGCGCTAACGCTCTGCCGCGCGAGCTGAAGCTGTTCTCTAACAATGGTGAGGTATATATGTCAGCCGACGTAGTGGACGAGGCACGCAAGCTCCGCAAGGAGACAAAGGATCTTGGCAACCACTCAGTAGACAACGCCAACCCATACATCCAGCGCGGTCTCTTCGCCAATAACGACGGCGCATTCGAGCTCGAGGCAGACGTTACACCTGACAATTCTGACGTAGTGGGCATCTCACTCTTCAACGACAAGGAGGAGCGCACACTTATCTATCTCGACCTTAAGCAGAAGCGCATCGTAATGGATCGCTCAGAAAGCGGTCTGACCGACTTCGGCAAGCTCGCCGAGCGTCACGACATCGAGAAGCGTGCAGAGGCTGCCGGCGAGATGAAGGGCAAGCTCTCGCAGGACATCGTAGTGAACTTCAAGAACGATTTCGCTCTCGGCACATGGGCACCGCTCTCACTCTGCGGAGCTGACAAGAAGACTTACCACTTGGATGTCTTCGTTGACAAGTGCTCAGTGGAGCTGTTCGTAGACGGTGGTCGCATCGCAATGACCAACCTCGTGTTCCCCACCACACCGTATAACAACGTAAAGGTGTACGCCGAGGGTGGCAAGTCAGAGGTGAAGAACCTCAAGGTTTACAAGCTGAACGAATAATAAGATAAGATTAATACATGAAGTGTCGGACGGAGCAAACACCGTCCGGCACTTTTTTGTTTCATCACCACCACTTATCATTCAATCATGTACTATTATTAAGCAAATTTGTTTCATGAAACGTATATGCAATCAGTTGAACGATTTGTGTACTATGCGTTACAGATTAATCACTAACTTTGCATCGTAATCAAAAGAATAAGTGATTCTCAGATAAATTTGTTTTAGTATTAAGTTAGTAATTAGATTGTTGTTTTAGTTAGTTTAGTAAGAGGTTTTAATGAGTTAGTCAGAATAATTTAGGTATCAGAATAACACACACAGCGAGGGGCAGGACGCAAATCCTATCCCTCGCTTCGTTTATATACAACAAGCACCCAGAGCAGAGCATACCATACCATCACTTAATATGCCATACCATCATATGAAGATTATGATACAAAGACACACACATGTTACAATGATTGCAGAAATGTTGTATGATACATTTTTTGCAATCAGATGAAACATTTGTTATATTCCGAACACCGTATACATTATAATTTTGCACCAGAATTCACAAACAAAGCTAATAACTAAATAAATTTAGAACCCAAATGAGCAATTCCAACTCAAGCAAACTTACGCTCATCCCGGTGATGATTACGTTCTTCACGATGGGCTTTGTCGACCTGGTCGGCGCAGTATCCAACAACATGCAGGAAGACTTCGGTCTGTCTGATTCGGCAGCCAACTTCTTCCCCTCGCTCGTGTTCTTCTGGTTCCTTATCTTCTCCGTGCCCACGGGCATGCTTATGAACAAGATAGGACGTAAGAAGACCGTACTCCTCTCCATTATAGTGACCACGCTGGCAGTGTTCCTGCCGCTCTTCGACAGCTTCATGCCGACAAAGGAGAGCCAGCTCTGGCTGATGTACATCTCGTTCTCGCTCCTCGGCATCGGCAACGCCATCATGCAGACTTCCATCAATCCGCTGGTGACAATGCTCGTCAAGGGTCACCTGGCTTCCACGCTCACCTTCGGACAGTTTGTCAAGGCCATCGCATCGTTCATCGCTCCGCTCATCGCCGCATGGGGAGCCACGACCACAGCTCCGATTCTCGGTCTCAGCTGGCGCATCCTCTTCCTGCTGTTCTTCGTAGTGGGCATGATCGCAACACTTTGGCTCGGTCTTACACGCATCGAGGAAGAGCCCATCGAAGGCAAGGCTTCAGGCTTCGTTGACTGTCTGAAGATGCTCGGCTCGCCCATCATCCTGCTGTCGTTCATCGGCATCATGTGTCATGTGGGCATCGACGTGGGCACCAACGCCGTGGCTCCGAAGATTCTCCTCGAACGTCTTGGCGGTAACGGAGACACACTCAGCAACTTCGAGTATGCCACCAGCATCTACTTCGCCTTCCGTACACTGGGATGCTTCACGGGCTCCATCATCATGCGCAAGCTCAACATCCGCACATTCTTCACCATCATCGTCCTTATGATGGGCGTGGCAATGGCTGGCTTCGTATTCGGCACAGAGCAGTGGGAGCTTTGGGCTGCCATCGCCCTCGTAGGCTACGGCAACTCCAACGTCTTCTCCATCGTCTTCTCACAGGCCATGCTCTCAGCACCTGAGAAGAAGAACGAGGTGTCTGGTCTGATGATCATGGGACTCTTCGGCGGCACCGTCTTCCCCCTCTTCATGGGATTCGCAAGCGACGCTGCCAAGGCTTCAGGCGCACAGTATCCGCAGGTTTGGGCTGCTGTAGTAATGGCAGTAGGCGTAGCATACCTGCTGAGTTACATCCCCAAGGTTAAGCAATAAAAAAACTAAAAGCCAAATTATATTATGGAAAAGAAATATGTAGTAGGACTCGGCGAAGCGCTCTGGGATGTGCTTCCCGAAGGTAAGAAGCTCGGTGGCGCACCTGCCAACTTCGCTTTTCACGCAGGTCAGTTCGGCCTCAACTCTATAGCTGTCAGCGCTCTTGGCGAGGACAAGCTCGCTGAAGAGACCATACAGCAGCTCGAAGAGAAGAACTTGCAGTACTGCATGCCGCGCGTGCAGTACCCCACCGGCACCGTGCAGGTGACTCTCGACAACGAGGGCATACCCACTTACGACATCAAGGAGAACGTGGCTTGGGACAACATCCCCTTCAACGATGACGTGAAAGCCATTGCAGAGAACACACGCGCCGTCTGCTGGGGTTCGCTGGCACAGCGCAACGTCGTAAGCCGCGAGTCAATCTACAAGTTCCTCGACGCTACGCCGAAGGACTGTATGAAGATATTCGACATCAATCTGCGTCAGAACTTCTACACCAAAGAGGTGATCTGCGAGAGCATGAAGCGTTGCAACATCCTCAAGATTAACGACGAGGAACTCGTACTCATCGGCCGTATGTTCGGCTATCCCGGCCTCGACATCGAGAACAAGTGCTGGCTGATTCTCGGCAAGTACAACCTCGACATGCTCGTGCTGACCTGCGGCACCAACGGCAGCTATGTCTTCACACCAGGCTCAATGTCGTACCAGCCCACTCCGAAGGTGGAGGTGGCTGACACGGTAGGCGCCGGCGACTCTTTCACAGGCACCTTCTGCGCATCCATCCTCGCCGGAAAGCCCGTAACGGAGGCTCACAAGCTGGCAGTAAGCGTAAGCGCATACGTCTGCACACAGAACGGCGCAATGCCCATCCTGCCTGAGGAAGTGAAGGAAATGAAAGATTAGGAAGCCCATAGTTAAAAGGTTATTATTGATAAAGGAGTTAGGACAACGAATAAAAAAAAGTCGTTCCTAACTCCTTTTTTTTCCTATCAATAAAAAGAATAGGATTATCTGTTTCTCTTATTCCGGCTTGATGCACGCTATATAATAAATAGGCAGATAAGTGACACCGTTTTTTGTTTCCACATTAATCCACCTCACCAGTCTTATTATTGTCGTAATAATAGAGATTGAATCCGTGCCAATATAAGTAAACTTACCATCCTATCGCAAGAATTTCAACAATGTGAGAAGATGGTCATACGCATGAATTCCGTTGATAAAGTATAGCATAATTACACTTTTCCTATATATTCGACGCCTAAAAACTACACTTTTCCTACATAGCCCTTGGGGCATGCGCACGAAAAAGGCTGTCTCGGAAATACATCCAAAACAGCCTCTGTTCTATTTGTTTTTACTTTTTTCAGTATTAATGTCGAGAACTTCATCGCGTTCGACGCACGCTCCATCCTCTCCTTGTGGGTAGCTCAGGCTATTTGCCGTCGCCATCTCCCCACATTCCTATTGCAGCGCTGGCTGCGAATAGGGTCATCATCATTGTCATCAACATAACCTTTTTACCTCTTTTTTGACTAATAAACCATTTACCTGACCTTTTGCCTAAGGTCTAATCACCTAATTGTCGACTTGAAGCATCGACTAAATACCATTGAGACGCTTGAGTTACCCTTAATCTTTTTTGTTTACCTTACTGACTAATACATTCATTGTTACCTTGTCTCAATCTTCATACCTTCTCTTCTTACCTTTATTCACTAATTACCTATCGTTACTAATCTCTTGCTAATCGTCTGTGTTATCCTTGATAATCCTTTCTACCTTCTGGCTAATACCTTTTCTTTTTACCTTTTAGTCATCCTTTCACTATACAATCTCAATACCTTCATGTTGTCATCCTCAATCTCTATACCTTACTATTAAATTACCTGATTACCTTTTTACCTTCTTTTTTACCTTTTCTCTCAAAGTTCTCTTATAGTCCTTTGTCTTCGGATGCCTCACGGTATCCTTGTTTTGACGATGCAAAGGTACGACTGTTTGGGCACACAAACAAGCTTTTCCGCCTGTTTTATCGTCTTTTGCTTATTAATTTGACCTATATCAAACACTTTGTGTACGTGCACACCAAAATATAGTATAAGAAGAACGCAAATATAGTGTAAAGAGAGAACAATTAGCTCAGAACTATCAAAATCGCAGAAGAATTTGATGAAAAACGCCTGCATCTCTTGCTTTCACAAGAAGATGCAGGCTGAAGCGGCATGAGGTATTATTATATTATGGATATGACCTTGTTCCTCCTATTATGCTACGTCAGGAGCAACCTCAGCTTTTGTGGTGTCCACCTCTGTTGAGTCAGAGAACATCATCATGGCTGTGTCGTCAGCGCTGGTTGCGCTTACTGCTGAGTCCTCTGTCTCTACGGGAACGTCTGCCGGCTGTTCAGCGGGCTGCTCAGCGGGCTGTTCTGCAGGTGCCACGGTGTCCACAGTTGTTGTGTCCTGCGGGAGAGCGTTGTTGAGACCTGACATAGAGTTGTTAGCGAATACGTTGCTTACTGATACCATTACGATAGCTGCGATAGCTGCAAAAAATAACTTCTTCATATGCGTAAATTTTTAAATTGTTAATATTTTTATTGTTTACTGTTTAATGAACCCTGCCTGAACCATTCTGTTCGTTGCGTCGTTCGATTAATATAATGCAACGGGCGTGCCAAAACAACGCTTAAAGACTTAAACCGTTGAATATCAACAATGTAAGAAAAACATCGCAAAAATAGAGAAGCGTGGAAGTGAGGAAAAGTGTGGAGCAAGTGGGGAAATATTCCACACTTGCTCCACAGTATTATGCAATTTGCTTTTTATGAAAGTGTTGCGTATACTCAACACTTTTGATAAAATCATCGAATCTGTTGCGTATACTTAACATTAGAGCAAAAACGAAAACGCCCTGCAAGGGCAAAAGCGTTCTGATAAAATGCTTTTACTCTTGCAGGGCGCTTATATATTATATAATGTATATACGCGCTTTGCTGCTTACTCGTATATCCACTCTGCCTTGCTCACGGCCTTGGCGCCATTGGCTGCAGGAGCCTGCGCCGGCGATGCAGCGCGGCAGTAGCCCACGAGTGTAATGTCGAAGATGAGCGTCGAATAGGCAGGGATGCTGCTCTTTGACGACGAAGCATAGCCTAACTGCTGCGGAATGGTCACCGTCCATCGGTCACCGATGTGCATGCTCTGCAAGGCGGTGGCGAAACCGTTCACTACGCCGCTGACGGCAAACGTCGAGGGATTCATGGTGGAGAGATTATAGTCGCCGGTCCATGACTGGTCGAACAACAGGCCCTTCGGGTAGCTGGTTGTGGGGATAAGGCGTCCGCTGTAGTGCACCTTCACGGAGTCAGTAAAGAACGGGCAGCCTGATCCTTTGCCTTCATTCTTCACCTCAACGACGACATGGTCGTACGAATGCTTTGCCACCTCGCTGTTGAGCGAGTATGAGCGCAGCACCTTCCAGTCGGTGTTGCCAGCGTCAGCGAGTTGCTTGGCGGAGTTATACTTTGCATCGAAGTAAGTCTCGTTGCGGCTCTGCCAGTTATCAAACTCGTTATCCTCTTCCTTTGTCTCGCTGCATGACGACAGCCCTGCTGCGAGAGCTGTGGTCATGGCGAGCGTTAGGTATGCATATATCTTCTTCATTCTCAAATGTTAAGTACGTGTATATAGGTGTATGGGCTTCACGCCCTACGTCTTACTGGAGCTTCTTCAGGAGGCTGGTGATGCTCACCTTGTCCTCGATGATGGCCTGGAGCTGGTCGATGCTTACGCGCTCCTGCTCCATTGTGTCGCGGAAACGGAGAGTAACGGTATTGTCCTTCAGCGTGTCATAGTCTACAGTCACGCAGTAAGGAGTGCCGATAGCGTCCTGACGACGATAGCGTTTGCCGATGGTGTCCTTCTCATCGTAGTGAGTGTTGAAGTGGAACTTCAGGTTGTTTACAATCTCGCGAGCCTTCTCTGGCAGTCCGTCCTTCTTTACGAGGGGCAGCACGGCGAGCTTTGTAGGAGCGAGTGCCGGCGGGAGGAGCAGGACAACGCGTGTCTCGCCGTTCTCGAGCTTCTCCTCACGATATGAGTGACACATTACGCTGAGGAACATACGGTCTACGCCGATAGATGTCTCGATGACGTACGGAGTGTACGATTCCTTTGTCTGCGGGTCGAAGTACTTGATTGAGCGGCCTGAGAACTTCTCATGCTGAGAGAGGTCGAAGTTGGTGCGGCTGTGTACGCCCTCCACCTCCTTGAATCCGAACGGCATCTTGAACTCGATGTCCGTAGCGGCGTTGGCGTAGTGAGCAAGCTTCTCATGGTCGTGGAAGCGATAGTTCTCAGCGCCGAAGCCGAGAGCCTGGTGCCACTTCATACGCAGCTCCTTCCATTTCTGGAAATATTCGATCTCGGTGCCCGGCTGTACGAAGAACTGCATCTCCATCTGCTCAAACTCGCGCATACGGAAGATAAACTGGCGAGCAACAATCTCGTTACGGAAAGCCTTACCGATCTGAGCGATACCGAAAGGAATCTTCATACGGCCGGTCTTCTGCACGTTGAGATAGTTGACGAAGATACCCTGTGCTGTCTCCGGACGCAGATACACCTTCATTGCACCCTCAGAGGTTGAGCCCATCTCTGTAGAGAACATAAGATTGAACTGACGAACGTCGGTCCAGTTCTTTGTGCCGCTGATGGGGTCTACGATTTCCTCGTCCTCAATAATCTTCTTCAGCTCTGCGAGGTCAGGACCCTGCATAGCCTTGGTGTAACGCTCGTGGAGTGCGTCGCGCTTCTGCTGGTGCTCCAGCACACGGGGATTGGTGGAACGGAACTGAGCCTCGTCGAATGCGTCGCCGAAGCGCTTGCGTGCCTTAGCCACTTCCTTGTCAATCTTCTCCTCGTACTTAGCTATCTGGTCCTCGATGAGAACATCGGCACGATAGCGTTTCTTTGAGTCGCGGTTGTCAATGAGGGGGTCGTTGAAAGCGTCGACGTGTCCGCTGGCCTTCCATATAGTAGGATGCATGAAGATGGCTGAATCGATGCCCACGATGTTCTCGTGAAGGAGCACCATGCTCTGCCACCAGTACTGCTTGATGTTGTTCTTGAGTTCAACGCCGTTCTGACCATAGTCGTAAACTGCGCCCAGACCATCATAAATCTCGCTGCTCGGGAATACGAAACCGTACTCTTTGCAGTGACTAACGATTTTCTTGAAAACGTCTTCTTGTGCCATTTCTTTATATATTTTTGTTATTCTGAGTTTCCGTTATTTGCCTGTTGCTATCCTTAAGAATAGCTTATAGATTGCAAAGTTACGCTTTTTTGCCTTATTTTCTATCTATAATGTAGTTAAATGTTATAAAACAAAGGGATTGATTAGTTGAAAATTGAGAGTTGAGAGTTGAAAGTTATGATTGCTCTCTATCTGATAAAAACCACCTAATATCGAAAAAGAATATGATTTATTCATCGTAACCTCTCTTCAACGCATAGTCTACTAATAACAACTCTCAATTCTCAATTCTCAACTCTCAATTCTCAACTCTCAAGTAAAATCTTTTGTCTTTCCACTTTTTTTTATTACTTTTGCGAGTTAGCCGACCTGTTCGGCTATTTTAATAAAAATCCCTAAACCACACGATATACATAAAGATATGGACGACGAGATAAGAGACAATGAAGAAATGAGTGAGAAGGACGAGCAGACCCTTGAAGGCAACGTCCCTGACGACGCTGAAGGCAAAGAAGCCGACGGCGAGTCAGCTCCTACGCAGCACTCCGACTATAAGCCGGTGAACCGTTTCGACGCATCCGCCGTACATCATCTCAGCGGAATGTATCAGAACTGGTTTCTCGACTACGCTTCCTACGTGATTCTTGAGCGTGCCGTCCCCCACATCGAGGACGGTCTGAAACCTGTGCAACGACGCATTCTCCACTCTATGAAGCGCATGGACGACGGTCGCTTCAACAAGGTGGCTAACATCGTGGGACACACCATGCAGTTCCATCCGCACGGCGACGCTTCCATCGGTGACGCTCTCGTGCAGATGGGTCAGAAGGATCTGCTGGTGGACTGTCAGGGTAACTGGGGTAACATACTTACCGGCGACCGCGCCGCTGCACCGCGTTACATCGAGGCACGACTCTCCAAGTTTGCACTCGACGTGGTGTTCAATCCCAAAACCACACTCTGGCAGCTCTCTTACGACGGACGAAACAAGGAGCCTATCACGCTTCCTGCCAAGTTTCCGCTCCTTCTTGCACAAGGCGCGGAGGGCATTGCCGTGGGCCTCAGCTCGAAGATTCTGCCGCATAACCTTGTGGAAATCTGCGACGCAGCCATACATTACCTGCGCGGAGAGGACTTCCAGCTCTTCCCTGACTTCCCCACAGGCGGATCCATTGACGTGGCACGCTACAACGACGGTCAGCGCGGAGGCATGGTTAAGGTGAGGGCTAAGATAGAGAAGCTCGACTCGAAGACCATCGTCATACGCGAGATTCCGTTCTCAAAGACCACCACCACGCTTATCGACTCCATACTGAAAGCTATCGACAAGGGAAAGATAAAGGCAAAGAAGGTGGACGACAATACGGCTGCAGAGGTGGAAATCCAGGTGCATCTCGCTCCGGGCGTATCCTCGGACAAGACCATTGACGCTCTCTACGCATTCTCTGACTGCGAGATAAACATATCGCCCAACTGCTGTGTAATCGAAGACAACAAACCTTGCTTCCTCACTGTCAGCGACGTGCTGCGCCATTCCACCGACTCGACGATGGGACTGCTGCGCCGCGAACTCCAGATTCGCAAGTCGGAACTGGAGGAACAGCTCTTCTTCTCGTCATTGGAGCGCATCTTCATAGAGGAGCGAATATATAAGGAGAAGAAGTTCGAGCAGGCGAAATCGCAGGACGAGGTGGTCAGCTTCATCGCTCAGAAGCTCGAACCGTTCAAGAACCAGACGTTCAAAGTGCCGTCGAAGCGCACCGATGCGGACGGCAAGACGGAGCAGGTGATGGTGGAATACGCCTTCCATCGCGACATCACACGCGACGACATCCTGCGCCTGCTCGAGATAAAGATGCAGCGCATCCTCAAGTATAACAAGGACAAGGCGGACGAACTCATGGCGCGTATCAAGGCTGAACTCGCCGACATCGAGAACGACCTCCAGCACATGACCGACGTTACGATACGCTGGTTTGAATACATACGCGACAAGTATGGCAAGGACCATCCGCGCCGCACCGAGATAAAGAGCTTCGACACCATCGAGGCGGCAAAGGTGGTGGAAGCCAACCAGAAGCTATATATAAACCGTCAGGAGGGTTTCATCGGAACCGGACTGAAGAAGGACGAGTTCGTATGCAACTGTTCTGACATCGACGACATCATCGTGTTCTTCAAGGACGGCAAGTATAAGATGGTGAAGGCGGCTGACAAGATATTCGTGGGCAAGAACATTCTGCACGTGCAGGTGTTCAAGCGTAACGACAAGCGAACCATCTACAACGTGGTTTATCGTGACGGAAAGGGCGGCGCATGCTTCATCAAGCGCTTCTTCGTGCCCACAATGACCGTGGGCAAGGACTATGACTGCACGCAGGGCACACCGGGTTCGCGCATACTCTACTTCACTGCCAACCCCAACGGAGAGGCAGAAATCATCAAGGTGACGCTCGAAGCCAACCCGCGCCTGAAGAAGATATTCATCGAGAAGGACTTCTCCGAGATAGGCATCAAGGGACGCACGTCGAAGGGCAACCTCGTGACGCGCAACCCCGTGCATCGCATCGGACTGAAGAGTCACGGCCATTCCACATTGGGAGGCCGCAAGGTGTGGTACGACGCCGATGTCAACCGACTGAATTATGACGAGCACGGACGACTCTTGGGCGAGTTCTATGATGACGACGCAATACTCGTGGTACTGGACGACGCCACCTACTATACGTCTTCGTTTGACGTTAACAACCACTACGAGGACAACATACGCATCATCGAGAAGTGGAATCCGAACAAGGTATGGACTGCCGTGCTCTATGACGCCGACAATGACAACAATCTCTACATCAAGCGTTTCCGCATGGAGGCGATAAAGCGTCCGCAGAGTTATCTCGGCGAGAACGAGCACAACCGTCTGGTATTGCTTACCGACACGCCATTCCCGCGCATCGAAGTGAGCTTGGCTCCTGCCAAGGCTCCCGACGGAACCGAACAGCCGCGCCAGCCCATCATCATCGACGCGGAGGAGTTTATCGGCGTGAAGGGATATAAGGCGAAGGGCAAGCGTGTCACCACGCTGGACGTAACGGACGTGAAGGAGCTGGAACCGACACGACAGCCCGAGCCAGAACCGGAAGACGACAAAGAGGAGCGTCATGACGACACACCGCAGGAGAATCTCGACCCCGACGCAGGCAAGAGTCAGCAGCAGGTGATTGACGAGATGACCGGACAGCTCCGCCTCTTCTCCGACGAAGAAGACATGTAGGACTATAAATATATATAATGTAGTGCTATGAACATAATCAGGACCATACTGGCGGTGGCTGTCATTCTGCTGACAGCCACGCCACCAGCCAAAGCCGAGTCGCCGGAGAAGCGCAAGACCACCTCGCTGCTTCTCGGCGTAGGCCATACCAACATCCTCGACACATATCTCTCGCCGGAGAAATACAACGGCATCAACCTTACGCTCGTCTCACACACCATGCGTGAGAACGCCTCATCGTGGACACGAGCCATACACCACGAGGGCAACATAGCCTTCGCGGACAACCGTTCGGGCAACGGTGGCGAGATGGCTGGCTCATACACGTTCCGCTATGCCATGCTCCACAAGTGGCGCTTAGGCATAGGACGACGCACGCTGAGAGTGATGGCTGGTGGCGCCGTCAACACCAATCTCGGCTTCGTATACAACACCCGCAACGGCAACAATCCAGCCAACGCACGCCTATCGCTCGACATAGGACCGGCTGTGGCGTTCGACCTGCCTCTTGGCGCACCCGGACATTTCCGCGGAGTGTCAATAAGCCCCGGCGACTGCGCCCATTATCCTGCCGTCATCCGCTATGAGGCGTCGGCTCCGCTCGCAGGACTGATGTTCTCGCCCAACTACGGACAGACTTACTACGAGATATTCACGCAAGGCAATTATGACCATAACGTCGTGCCCACCACCATCGGTTCCACTCCGTCGTTCAGACAGATGCTCACCGTTGACTTCCGTCTGGCTCGAACCACGTGGCGCATCGGATATCTCGGAACCATTGAGCAGGCACACGTCAACAACCTCAAGCAACACACTTACACGCACTCATTGGTGATAGGCTTCGTAAAGAAGTTCAACTGGAAGCCTATCCGATAAACAGAGTGTGAGACATACGGTATTTCAGGCGGAACGCTGAGTATTTCTCGGCGTTCACTGATTATATTTCATTATTATGTAATACATCTCTAACTTTGTAAATGGAATATACAATGACCACTCACATGAATTACCGCAAGGAACACCTTATCTATACATCCATCTGGCTTATGCTATACCTCTCGCCACTGGCGAGTCTGTATATGCGTATGTCGTCAAATCCCAACATCGCTTTTTCATGGCATGAGATTCTGGCTCACCCGATAAACCAGGGGGATTAAGCATATAGCTTTG
>UMHE01005173.1_pt1 | contig 19187 bp, 14 predicted proteins | sample 1965451 | NCBI WGS metagenome assembly UMHE01 (sample SAMEA4836090, study PRJEB28245) | human gut metagenome | biome: gut microbiome; material: fecal sample | place: Denmark | collected 2008 | reverse complement strand
TGCAACTCAAGGTTTGAACAGTATATTTGATGGACAACCCGATATTGATTCAACAGAGAAAAAAGTTGAGTTGATTAAGACAAAACTCCGTGAGTTCTTCAACTTAAAGAATGTAAATTTTCTTTTTGGTGCAGGTACCAGTAGCGGAGCAATTGATACAATGTCTGAACTTTACAAGAATTTGAAATTCAGTGAAGAAGAGAAAAAAGAAGAAAAGGAATTTAATAGTATTGTTGCAAAAGAGGGCGAAAATTTAGAGAACATCCTTAAAGTGATGTATTCTGCCCGAAACTATTATAATGGAATTCAGGAGGAATATGCTAAGGATGAAGATGTAATAAAATCCTTTAAAGAACTCTATGATAGACTTATAACAAAGGTGGAGAATCACATTTTTAATAGTATTAATGTTGATTTTGCGAAAAAGGAGTGTTCAAAAGTTCTTGGATATTATACTACTTTTTATCAGAAGCTTGCAATGCGAAATAAGGATTTGTCTCGTATACGAGTTTTTACAACAAACAATGATTTGTTTAATGAGACAGCTCTTGATTCTCTGAATATCCATTATATCAATGGTTTTGGTGGTGGCTTACGTAAATTTTTCAATCCCGCTTTGTTCAATTATACATGGTCAAAGCGAATGGATACAAGTATAGATAAGTATGAACCAATAGAAAACTTGGTATACCTATACAAAATACATGGTTCAATCAATTGGCGTGAATCAACTCCTCTACCAGGCAATTATTTTGAGATAGAAGAATTTCCATCAAGTGATTTGACTTCAGATAAAGCTTGTTTAATATATCCGACACCGACCAAACAGGATAAGAGTTTAGGAGCACCATACGTCGACTTATTCCGTGAATTTCAAAACAAGTTGTTTGAACCTCATTCTGTGTTGTTTGTTATAGGGTACGGTTTTAATGATCGTCATGTAAATGACATCATTTATAGAGCACTTGCCACGAATTCAACAATCAATATAGTGATGTTCAGTAGCAAGCCAAAAGAAGAAGACAGGGAAAAGAAACCCATCTTTTTTGTTGAAGATAACAGGATATTTACTTTTTCAGGCAAAGTTTGGGATGTAGATGATGAAGAAAAGGAGGTTGAAGGTTCTAAGCATACAATAAACCATTTCGATTATATTGTGAATGAACTCCTACCGAATCTGGATGCTTTCAAGAAGGAAGACAACTTAGTGCGTTTCGTCAACCAATTGAACAATTTAACCAAGGGCAAAAAATGAAGATAGGGAAAATTATATCTGTAGAATATGACAAGTTTAGAGTGAGGCTATTTCATTCTACAAGGAATTCTACGGTAAATATAGATGGTAAGGTATATTATTTTGGTAATATAGGCAGCTATCTGAAAACAGCCAATTCTTCAGGAGATTCCATCCTTTGTGAAGTAACGGCAGTTACGGATTGGATAAATACCGAGAAAAATTCTTATTCCAATTACGACCTTGATAGTTCTCGTGAGGTCATCATCAAGCCAATAGGAACGTTAGTTGGAAAGGACTTCAAGATGGGAGTCGGTATTTTCCCATCTTTATATAGTGATGTTGAAATTGTTACTTATGATGATTTGGACAATGTCCTTTCTCTTGCTGAAGTAAAGTCACAGAATGGCATTCATACCAGCATAAATATCGGGCAAAGTAAAAGTTTGACTAACTACAACATCAACCTTGACATCAACAAACTGTTCAATATCCATACGGCTGTGTTAGGTAATAGTGGAAGTGGAAAATCAAACACCATTGCCCATATTTTGCATGAGGTTTATCGAAAGACCGAAAATCATGCCAATGGAGCCAAGACAATAATATTTGATGCCAATGGCGAATATCCCATTGCTTTTGGTGAAAACAGTGGTCTTTCTACAAATATAGACAAGGTTTGCTATAAACCAAATCTCGAAGGTAATATTGAAAATGGCATAACACCATTGTATCTTCCTTACTATTTGATGAACCTTGACGAATGGTTGTCATTCTTGATGGCCTCAGAAAGAACGCAAAAACCATTTTGGGACAAGGTCTTGCAAGAGTGTTTTAAGTTTTATAAGATTTTTAATCGTGAAGATGATGCAGAGCGATTTGCGAACTACGTAAAATGGAAACTATACCAAATGTTGCACATCATTGTTACAAGAATTGAAAGTGATACTTCCAAGATGACCGCAGCAAAGGGTGCTATTGCAAAAATGCAAGAAACCTGTACACAGATAATGCTAAATGCAGATTCTGAGGTATTCAAGGATCTGAAAAATTATCTGGATATCTGTAGCAAACTCTGTTATGTTTCTTATGGTAACAACAATGACGCCTTGGCTAATGCACTTCACGATTTCATTAGCGATGGTGAAAATGTGCAGTATGCAAAGCTTGACAGCAATATGGAAATAGCCTTATATGATGAGGAGAATAGACATAGCTTCAAGCAAATAGATGAAGAAAAGGCCATTGTTGTCAATGAAGAGAAGTTGAAAACAGGGCAATATTTTGATTATAAATTTCTCAAAATTGCAACTGAGATTGTGCTTATGGAGGAAGAAGCAAGAGGCAATCTACATATTCGCGATTTTATTTCCACGTTGCTAAGCCGTTTAGACTATTTCTTGGATAACCAAGATTGTAAGTTCATGCGAGAACAAAAGGATATTTATCAAAGCTCCAACGATTATCTTGATAAAGTATTTGGAATATCAGATTCACAAGAACGGACAAAGCAACTCATTACTATCGACCTAAGTGAAGTAGGAACGGACGTATTGGAGTTATTGACAAGTGTGTTGTCTCGCATGATATTCGACTATCGAAAGCAAAAATTGGGACATGACCGTCGTGAACGTCCGATACATTTGATACTCGATGAGGCACATCGTTATATCCGTAAGGATGCCAATTACATTATGCGTGAGAATATATTCGAGAAGATAGCACGAGAAGGTCGCAAATACTCACTTTATTTGATAATATCCTCACAGCGTCCATCTGAGCTTTCACAAACAGTTCTGTCTCAGTGTGGCAACTACATTGTTCACCGCATACAGAATGAAGTGGATATGAAATATATCTACTCTGTCTTGCCTTATTTCTCTGACGATTATATTACGAAGATTAAACAGGCTATTCCTGGAGAGGCTTTAATCTTTGGTAATTGTGTTCCAATGCCTTTGATGGTGAAAGTGACAAAAGCCAATCCAGCTCCTAATAGCGACAATTGTATTATTAGCAAAGAGTGGTTTTATTTGGAGAATTTAAACAATGAAAATGATGAATTATAGGAATGAAAGTGAGGTGATGTATGCTATAAGAAAGTTTCTTGATGAGCATCAGATTCCTTTTAATGTAGAGGAAAAATCTCAATGCACAAATTATATATATGACTTTTATCTTCCAGAAGGCTTGAAAAATGCCAAATTGCCATTAGGAAAAGATTATGTAAAGTATGAGATAGGAGAACCTGTAGCTATAGAGGTTAAGGGACGTTTACTCTTTGATACGATTCAGCGATATGTCACCCTGTTTACGGAGGAGCTTGCTCCTAAAAAGGAAGTTTCTTCTTTTTTTCTGGTTTATGTAGAGGAAAAACTACCTTCTATTTTAAAATACCATCTTGGAAAATTAAAGGAAAAGGGGTTCTATGTCTTGTCCCTATCTCAATTCCTTGGTTTGCAAATTAATACAGTAAACCCCAAAAAGGAATTTAATGCAGACGAATATGATTGGATTAAAGACCGAGATAAAACTTTGGAAATAGCAAAGGCAAGTCTCCAAGATAAAGACTTTTCTTTTTTCTTTGGAGCAGGTGTTAGTATGTCTGCAAATTTGCCATCATGGTGGAAACTGTTAGAGGGCTTGGTGGACAAAAGTAAGCAAAAACAGTTGGACAAGACTGATATTGACCAACTTCAGCAAGCCTGCTATGACTCGTCCATTGTATTAGGTCGTTTTATAAGAATGATGATGGATACTAAATCAGACGGAGATGATTACTATAATGCGGCGCACGATGCCCTTTATGCAGGTAATGCATCTTATTCTTCTCCTCTGATAACTGAAATTTGCAATCTGATTTTAGCCAAAAGACAGTTTGCAAAAAGTATCATCACATATAATTTTGATGATGTTATGGAAAGAGCTTTGAAAGGAGCTGGTATAATTAATTATCCTATATTTGGCATGAATCAGCCTCAGCAAGCTTTCCCTATTTATCATGTTCATGGCTTTATCCCTTATAATAATTCTCAGATAATTAAGTCTGTGCCAATATTGAGTGAAGAGGAATATCATAGAGTTTATGCCAATTCTTACAATTGGTCTAATGTAGAGCAGATTCATGCTCTTAGCAGAACAACCTGCATATTTATAGGTTTGTCAATGACAGATCCAAACTTGCGCCGATTACTTGATATCGCTATTCGTGATAGTGAGAATGAGGCAAGGCATTTTGTCTTTTTGCCTCATATTACAAATTTCAAGAATGTTAAGAATGCAGATAAAAAGAACAATGAGGCGATGAGAATCCATAAAGAAATATTTCTGGAGCTTGGTCTTAGAGTTATCTGGTATACCGACCATAATGAATTGCCAAATTTGGTAGCTAAGTTAAAATAACGAACAATGGTATTTATTTTATTTGCTTATGTGGGTCTTATTCTTTTGAGGCAGATATGTTGTATTAGTTCTTATTATGTCACTTTAATCAGATGACAACAAGCGAATAACGAAGAATACTTTGCTTCTTTACTCCCGAAAGCTCTTTATGATGGCGGTGTCGTCGTATACTACCATGTTATATAGAATTTAAAATTTATAAAGATGAGTAACGAACGATATAATGATTTGTATAAAGCATTTGACAAGGAAGTGGTAAAACTTCTTTTAAAGACTGATATACAGCGGAGGTTTGCTGAGCCGGAGGCAAGCAGGCTCTGCCAGCAGATTGATGACGCCGCTATACTTGCTGATCTTTTAGAATATATGGCGAAAGAAATGAGGAAACCATAATTCGGAATAATATCAGTATTCTGTTAAATCGGGATCAGGTAAATGATTATTCAAATAGCTATTTAAAAAGGATTATAAAGTTCTTTGATATTAGTGATGTAGACTTTGAATATAGCAGGCATTTATATGATGCTGCAAAGTTACGAAATTAGGTGTGTTTTATTCTAAGATACCACTTAATAGACTGTGTTTAAATTAATTCAAAGAACGATTAGTTCACTTGACGGGACAGTAGTGATTATGAATAAAAAACAAATGTTTGTATGGAAATATCATGATCATATCAGCCTGATACTGTTTCTGTGATATGATCTTTTTCAACGAGTATTTGGTACACATTGATTAAATAGTATGTAAAAATAGTCCTGATAAAAATGATAAAGCAAAAGCCTTTTTGGAGTTTCCTATAATTTGTGCTGCATTTTTACTATTATAACCAAGGGTTATAGTCAAAAAACAAGAGGATAAGCAGCCCAATCAAAATAAAATGACTACCTTTGCAATTTAAGAAGTCTCTTTGCAAGATACCGCCGCTTACTAAAGGGTTTTCTTCGCAAGATACCGCATCGAACTTGAAAGGAATTAACGCTCTCTTTTGCAGAGACCGTTTCAATAAAGAATGATATTTATGAACGCTATATCATTTTCAACTACTAAACGATTGCAACCATCACGTATGTTTGCAGCCAACGACATAAAGTAGAAAAGAATTTATGAAACCGGATGGTACGGATTCTTCTTCTATCGCCAACGAGAACCCCGCTTCTCCAAACGGCACCACGTTCCTGAGTCAGACGGCAAGACTGGTTCAGAGGTAGAGAAGTATCCGTAATCGAACGGAATAACATGGTCTTACGTATTTGTTCACAATAGTAAAGTGAAGAAGATGGAGGAACAGTTAGTGAATGACAAGATAACCTATTTTGTGCATAAGACAGTTCGTTATTTCAAGAAATAGGACAAGCAAAAAGTTCAGCATTAGGAAGTTCCGACTGTCAGTGAACTGGTTTTCTTCCAAGGTTATCCTGAAGAAATACAAGCCTATCTCGATAAGCACTTCCCTCACGCCCGTCTTTGTAAGAATTGTAGCACAGGCAATGTGGCAGAGATACCAGACTCACAGATGCAATCATTCATGCGTGTCACGGAGACCTCTCCTGAGTGCATCCGTTTCCTTCTCCACCCTTATCATTATTATGCTCGCAACCGTATTCTCCTCCGTATCACCACAGGTGAAATGGCAGGATTGGAAGGTTACATCATCCGTATTGACCGAGATCGCCGTCTGGTGATGGACATCGGTGGAATGAGTGTAGCAATCAGCGGTGTTCATGCCGAGCACTTTGAGGAAGTGGAGCAAAGCAAAACCTCAATCATCCATGAGAATATCTTTTATCAGCGCAATTTGTAAGAGCGGCAAGTGCTGATAGATCGCTATTTCCATCCTGTAAAAGACGACAAGGAAGTTGCATTGCAAGCTGAGAACATCGACTATTTAAGGAAATACGCCTTGGACGAGGTCGCACACAACCGCATCACCTTTAATGACATGTGAACATTTATTCCTTCATCATTGAGGAGATAAACTACTATTATGCGCCCTTCGTGGAACAGTTCAAAGAGCACCTTGACCCCATCATGCGTGAGTGAGGCAAGGTACTCCAAGAAATAGAACGGATTATCAAAAGTCCTCATATCAGTCCTAACGACAAGACCAGATACGAAAATGACTATCAGGAGATATTGTCGCATTACGAATATCTGTTCTAAAAAGCAATATTATAGTTTCATTATATCACCCACCATTGTCATGACCAAGAACTTGTGGCGCAAGATTATGGAGGAGGTGAGCGTGAGCGAGGTGATATGATACAACTTTCTGAAATACAAACAATATTCTTAACAAGAAATAATCATGGTACGGAATTTGGAGTCAAATCTTAGGGGACGACTAAGGAATACTGATTTACCTGTCTCCAAATGTTTATTTCCTCTTTTTGAAGCAGTCGTTAATTCTATCTACGCAATAGATGACCGAATAGCTTCTGCTGATTCATTTGCTTCAACTGAGGGAAAAATACGAGTTACATTGAATCGTTCTTCAGATAGTGACCTGTTCGGAGAAAAAGCAGAACTATCTACTATAACGATAGAAGATAACGGTATAGGATTTGACGACAACAATTACAATTCTTTTTGCGAGTTGGACTCAATGTACCGTGCAAACAGAGGTTGTAAGGGTATAGGTAGATTACTTTGGCTAAAGTGTTTTGCAAGTGTTGAAATCGAGAGTTTCTACAAATCAGTTGATGGAACTACAAAAAAAAGGCATTTTGCATTTACGCCAGATGGTATTACAGATTTGCCAGAAACAAGCATTGAAGAAAAGTGTATTGGTACAAAGGTTACTCTCAAAAGTCCCATGAATGCCTACAAAAAGGCAATTAGTAAGTATGGACAGGAAACTATAGCAAAATCATTGTTTGAGCATTGCTTGTGGTTCTTTCTCCGTGAAGGTTCATGTCCCGATATTAAAATTATTGATGGATGTAATGTTACTAATCTTTCAGAAATATATGATAACTATTTGTACGACAACGACAACAACCATGTTTCATTTCAAATTGCAGGAGAGACGTTTGATATTCTTCATGTTAGATTGCAAAAATCAGAAAGCAACAATCTGATTTCTTATTGCGCTGGCAACCGAATAGTCAAAAACGAAAAGATAAAAGAAGTTGTAGGATTATACGATTCTGTAATAGAAACACAAAATGGTTCATTTTATTACAAATGCTTTGTTACATCTTCATATTTTGATGAGCATGTAGCCCCCGACAGATATGCCTTCCTTATACCTGACAAACTCGAACAAGATGCACAAATTGATGGATTAGAACAGATTTACTTTGATGATATTAGGAACCATGTCATGGATAAGGTAAAAGAATTCTTATCTCCATATCTTGGTGAAAACATATTGGCAGGTAAAGAAAGGTTATCACAGTATATAGATGCAAAGGCTCCATATTACAAGCCACTTTTTGCTGGTTTTTCTGATGAAGAGAAAGTCGTAAATCCAACCTCAACAGAAAAATCTATCGATTTATATCTGCACAACAAGCTTGTAGAGAAAGAACATCAACTTATAGAAGAAGGACATGATATATTAAAGGTCAGAACAGGAGAATCAGAAGAAGATTACAGAAAAAGAGTTGACAAGTATTTTTATAGTGCTCAACAATTAAAACAAACAGATCTTGCACGATATGTTTTACACCGTAAGTATATCTTAGAGTTATTAGAGTCTGCATTACAAAAAGATGACAATGGAAACTATTGCAAAGAAGACAGAGTGCATGAAATAATCATGCCAATGCGAACAACAAGTGATGACGTCAAGTTCCAAAATAACAATCTTTGGATTATTGATGAGCGTTTGGTATTTCATCACTATTTGGCGTCAGACAAAACATTCAAGTCTATGGAAGTTACGGATTGTGAATCTAATCGAAGACCAGATATTCTTGTTGATAACATTTTTAATAATCCTATGTTTGTTTCAGAAAAAGACACACCGCCTTTTGCTACGCTAAGAATAGTAGAATTCAAAAGACCGATGCGTGACAACATGGAATCAGAAGATAGAACAAAGAATCCAATAGATCAATGTATTGATTACGTTGAGAAAATAAGAGAAGGAAAAACTACCACCAAGAGTGGACGGCCAATAAATGTCTCGGAAGAAATTCCTGCCTATTGTTATGTTATATGCGATCTCACACCAAGTATGCAATCTGTTTGCAAGAAGCATGATTTTAGGAAGACATATGATAGCTTAGGTTACTTTGGTTACAAAACAGAACTGAAGATTTATTTTGAAGTAATCTCTTTTGACCAATTGCTTAATTCTGCAAAAGAAAGGAATGCTGCATTCTTTGACAAAATAGGTATTTCTCACATATAAATAAAATAATGAATATAATAAAGACAAATATTGAAGGCGTACTAATTATAGAGCCACGCCTCTTCCGTGATGCTCGTGGCTACTTCTTTGAGAGCTTCAGCGAGCGAGAGTTTTAAGAAAAGGTAACTCTTATTCTTGGATATAGTGTTCACTTCTGCCAAGACAACGAGTCTATGAGCAGCTATGGCGCTAAGCTATCAAGAATTGAAACAACTGATAGAGTAACTTGAGGGGCTATGCTGAGTGTTACCGGTATAAATCGCTTCTATTATCTGCGCGACTTTACGAATATGCGTTGTAAGCATAGCCGTGTACTGTCAATTATACTTGAGCAACTTCACCATGAACCAAATGATGGCGATGTATTTATAGTGATGTCTCGCAATCGTCGCATAGTACGACTGTTCGCATATGATAACCGTTCAAATTAAGCAACGATTGCGTGAAAGTGAAAAAATATATGAATAAACAAAAGAAACAGCATAAACGAAATAAATTATGGAAGATAAAGTAATAGAATTGATTGCTCGTGTACTCAATGTACCATCGAGCGAAGTAAAGTTGGATACAGAGATTGGTGAACTTGACGAGTGGGATTCTCTACATAATGTAGAAGTTATAGCTCAGCTCGAAAAAGAGTTCAATGTAAAGATTACCCCCGATATGATAATGGATCTTGAGGATGTTTCAGATATTGTGAATCTTATCGAGGATTTGACAGATTAATATATGTTGGAGAGTATAGAAAAACAAATTTGGCAATGGGCTTCAACAACTCCTTACAAGGTAGCTGTTAAAAGCGGGAAGAAATCAGCAACTTATCTTCAGCTTTGTCAACGCATATTGGGAGCAAGAGATTATTTTATGTCTCAATTATCCCAAAAGAACGGAGATGCAATTATTCTTGCAGCAGGAAAACAAATCGAGTTCGTGTATGCTTACTTTGGTGCACACTTGGCAGGACTTAAAGTCGTACCAATAGATGCTGCCACCAATCCAACACGTTTGGATTATATAGTTAATAAGACTAAGGCGACTCTTCTTGTTGGATTTGACAATAGCGAACAGTGTCTGCCAAAAGCATCGTTAAAAGACTTTGCAGATGTTGAAACAGAGATTGTTGAGCCTGTTTTTCCTAAAGAAGAGGCCATAGCCGACATTCTTTTTACTACAGGTACAACTGGTAAACCCAAAGGAGTGCCTCTGACTTATGCTAATGAGGCTGCTGCTGCAAGAAACATAAATGAGTTTATAGGTAACACACAAGACGATATAGAACTTCTTGCCCTCCCCATCAGTCATTCTTTCGGTTTAGGAAGAGTAAGATGTTGTCTGTCTAAAGGCGCCACCTTAATTCTTCTTGGCAGCTTTGCCAATGTGAAGAAGATATATCGCACTATGGAGGAAGACCATGTAACAGGTTTCACAATGGTTCCTGCAAGCTGGCGTTATCTTAAAAAACTCACAGGAGACAAACTTGGTGAATTCAAGGATCGGCTTCGATACATAGAAATGGGCAGTGCCTTTTTCTCCAAGGATGAAAAAGAAGAGTTGGCAAACATTCTTCCATATACAAGAGTGTGTATGCACTATGGTTTGACAGAAGCTTCCCGTTCTGCTTTTATGGAGTTTCATGCAGACAAGGAACATTTGGCTTCTGTAGGAAAAGCCTCTCCTAATACCGATATTAAAGTGTTGGACGAGACCGGAAATGAGTGTACCGTGAATCATGAAGGTGAAATCTGTGTAAAGGGTGAGCATGTCACACATGGGTATCTTGACTTGCCAACAGACAACTCTTTCTTTGGAGATTATTTCCGAACCGGCGACTGGGGATACAAAACAGAAGACGGTTACATCTACTTGATTAGCAGGAAAAAAGAACTGATTAATGTCGGTGGAAAGAAAGTAAGTCCTATCGAAGTTGAGGAACAACTTTTTAAGATAAAAGGAATTGAAGATTGTGCTTGCATAGGAGTGTCTGATGAAGATGGAGTGCTTGGCGAAGTTGTCAAGGCTTTCATCGTAAAGGCTAAAGATAGCGACATAACTTTTGATGACATTAAAGAACAACTGAATGGAGAATTAGAGCCTTATAAGCTCCCTGTCTACTACGAGTGGACTGATGAGATTCCTAAGACTCAAAACGGAAAAATCCAACGAGGTTTATTGAAATGATTGATATTAAAAATAAGAAAGATTGTTGCGGTTGCCATGCCTGTGGTGACGTTTGTCATGTGCAGGCAATATCTTTTCATAATGATCATGAAGGATTTTGGTATCCTGTAGTTGACAAAGACAAGTGTACAGATTGCCATCTCTGTGAGAAGATATGTCCTGTTATCAATATAGATAAACTCAAGCATAATGACTTTGAAGAGCCTAAGGTCTTTGGCGGTTATAATAAGGATATAGTTATTAGATTTGATAGTACATCTGGTGGTATTTTTACCCTTTTGGCACAAGCCATGTACAAGCAGAAAGGTTATGTGAGCGGTGCCATTTACACAGACGACTTGAAAGTTTATAATTTTATATCTAATGACAAGAAAGACCTAAAGCGTCTTCGTAGCTCAAAGTATGTACAGAGCAATGCTGAAGGGCTTTACAAACAGATAAAACAATTATTGATTGCTGGAGAAAAGGTTCTTGCATGTGGCTCTCCTTGTCAGATGGCAGCCTTGCGTAGTTTCCTTCGCAAAGACTATGATAACCTGATAATTGTCGACTTCCTTTGTCGTGCAACAAACTCACCTAAGGTTTTTGAGAAATACAAGGAGTCTTTAGAGGCACGCTATGGCTCCAAGATAGTTTCCATCAAAGACAAGAACAAGGATCATGGATGGCACAGCCTTGCCAGAAAGATAACCTTTGAGAGCGGTGATGTTTATTATGGTGAAGGCCATGAGGATGACTATCGCCGTGGATATCATGACAATGTTTTTGAGCGTCCATCGTGCTATGAATGCAAGTTTAAGGGTATACCCCGTATCAGCGATATCACACTTGGCGATTTCTGGGGCATAGGTAGTGTTGATCCTTCTTTGGAGCAGAACCTTGGAACTTCCCTTATCATGATTAATTCCAAGAAAGGTTTGGACTACTTTAATAAGGTTAAGGAAAAATTAGTAGTCAAGGAGTTCTCTTTAAAGGATATAGTTCCTGGCAACAGCACCGCTATTATGGGAGGACCATTACCTTACCCTGCTAATATCAATCGCGATGAGTTCTTTAAAGCTCTTGACGAAATGCCGTTTGACGAATGTGCCGCCAAGTATTTTCCTTATATATCACAGGCGCCAATTTCTACGAAGAGAAAAATTAAAAATTTCCTTAGAGTATTATATTACAATAAGAAAAATCCTGCACAGCTTTGGCGAATCCTATATTGGAATATTTTTAATAGTTCAGTTAGTTGCAATATTTTTGAAGGTAAAATATTAAAGGTCTTGTCTCATTGTGCGATCGACATTGCTAAAACAGCCCAAGTGAAAGTGAATGGGGATGTGACTTTCAACGTCAAACGTACAAGAGGCAGTAAAGGCGAATTCCGATTGCTGGTGGAAGATGGTGCAGAATTAAGTTTTGGCAATGGCAATTCTTATTTTAAGTATGATAGCGACATCCAGATATTTAAAGGTGCGCAGATGCTGATAGGAAGTTGTGCAACTAATATCGGCTTGAAAATAGTTTGCTCTGACAAAATAGTAATTGGCAATGATGTCCATATCGGCCGTGATGTTTGGATTCGTGACAACAATGGTGGTCATCATGTCATTATTAAAGGCTATAAAGATAAGGCACCGGTAAAAATCGGCGATCATGTTTGGGTATGTTCCAATGTGAGTATAACAAAGGGTGTGACAATAGGTGAAGGAGCTATTATCTCAGCTAATAGTGTTGTGACAACAAATATACCAGCCCGTTGTGTTGCTTCAGGTAATCCTGCGAAGGTAATAGCAGAGAATATTTATTGGAGACCGTAACAACTAGGAATATGGAATCGGATAATAAAAGAATAGCAAAAAACACGATATTTCTATATCTACGGTCATTCTTAATGCTTGCAATAGGACTCTTTTCTTCAAGAGTCATATTGCAAGCATTGGGAGTTGATGATTATGGTCTGTATGGCGCAATAGGAAGTATTGTCGCAATGTTTACGATGATCAATGGAACATTGGCCGTAGGAACAAGCCGTTTCTTGACGTTTGAATTGGGAAAGAGAGATTCTGTAAAATTAAAACAAACCTTTAATGCGTCTTTGGCAATGCATGCTGCTGTTGCAGTGGTGCTTTTTGTCCTCATGGAGACAATTGGCTTATGGTTCGTAAATTATAAGATGAGCATTCCGCAAGGAAGAGAGTTTGCAGCTAACGTTGTTTATCAATTGTCCATTCTCTCATGTATGTTCTCACTTACGCAAGTGCCGTATGGCGCGACAATAATTGCCCATGAGAAGATGAATGTTTATGCTTATGTGGGTTTAAGTGAGGTTTGCTTCAAGTTGGCATTGATATTTGTTTTACTATATGTTCCTTTTGGCGACAATTTAATTGCTTATGCTATTATAATGGCAAGCTGGAGCATTGGACTGCAGATATTCTATAGATTTTACTGCTACAAGCGATTTCAAGAAACACACCTATCTTTTTGTCGGGACAAGAGTGTTTATAAAGGGATGCTTTCCTATTCACTATGGGATGCAGTAGGACAATTTTGTGCAACAGGAAACAGCCAAGGCATTAACATTCTTATAAATGTTTTCTTCGGCGTGACAGTCAATGCTGCTCGTTCTGTAGCTTATCAAGTAGAAAATGCTGTAAATCAACTGGCCACTAATTTTACGACTTCTGTAAATCCTCAAATAGTAAAAAGCTATGCCAGAGGGGACCTGAAAAGATTTTTTCAACTGATATATGAAGCAGGAAAGTATTCTTACTTTCTTATGTTCTTGATAGCTTTCCCGTTATTGTTGGAAGCAGAATACGTTTTGCAACTATGGCTCGTAAAAGTACCTGAATATACGGTCTTGTTCTTACGTTTTGTCATTTGCATCTCTTTATTCAGAATGTTTTCCAGAAGTGTCATAAATGGAGTTCATGCTACAGGCAATGTAAAGGTTTTGAATCTTACAAGTGGTGTCTACTCTGCTGGAACGTTTATCCCGATGGTATATATAGCCTTCAAGTTGGGATTGCCTGTTTGGAGTTGTTTCGTTATACAGGCTTTTAATAGTTCTATATGTACATTGTTAGAAGTCAGAGCTTTGTATAAACAGGTTAAGTTTAATGTGCTTGAATATTTCACAAGGGTTTATGCTCATTCAATAGCTGTCACTTTTGTCGCTGCAATTATACCGGCAATGGTCGTTTATTTAATGCCAATTGGTTTCTTACGCTTCGTGTTAACAACAGCAATAAGTATTGTCTCAACGTTGGTTTGTGTCTATACAATGGGAATAAACCGATCAATGCGACAGAAAGTCAATCAATTTGTAATTAATAAAATTCATAGATAGAATGGATTATAAAAAAGTAATCGAGGGGAGTAAATTTTTAAATAATTTGTTTGTAAAACCCTTCTTTAATAGAGTTAGCTTCAAGCTGTTCAAGATGTTTGCTGTCCCTTATATGATACAGCAAGAAAAAGAACATGAGGAAAATCTTATATTACAACACATAGAAGATAATAGTTTGTATACCCCATTGACAGATACCGAAAAACAAGAGGTAAGAGATTATTGGGGTATTGAACCGGCATCGTTTAAAGAATATGAGGTCTACAAACATTTTAGAGGATTTGATGTCAGGTTTATGCCGATGTCAATATACCTTCCGTTGATTACAAGACGTTTGAACGATTATCAATATACAGAGATTCTTGAACATAAAAGTCTGTTTGGCTATTTGACAAAAGGTGTGGTTCGTTTTCCTCATTGTTTTATTCGGGTCGTTAATGGAGAATTTTACTCTGACGACATGTGCCAGATAACAAAAGCAGAAGCTGTAGAGAACTGTTTGCATGATGACAGAATGGTAATAAAAGACTCTTTGGGAGGCTCTGGTGGAAAAGGTGTGGAAATTCTAAAATTGGAAGGTCTTACATCAGATGAGCGTCGTAAAATCATAGATAACGCAATCGCTAATAGAAAAACAGACTTTGTCATTCAGGAGTTTTTGTATGAATCAGATGAACTAAAGAAATTCAATTCTTCTTCAGTTAATACGATTCGTGTTCAATCACTATATTTAAACGGCAAGTGGTCTCCCGTAACAATTATGCTTCGCTTTGGTGGAGAGGGATCAGAGGTTGACAATGCTTGTTCTGGCGGCTATGCTGTAGGTGTACATCCAGATGGATCCTTATACGATTTTGGTTACAATTACAAAATGGAAAGGGCTGACCATATAGGTGATATAGTGTTCAAAAAAACGAAGCTGTCTTTTATTCCTTCTCTGCTGAAGCATGTAGAGGAAGCTCATGTAAAACAGTTCCCCATTTGCAAGTACATAGGATGGGATATGATAATAGACAAAGATGGAAATCCTGTTTGTATTGAAATAAACAGTTGTCAGAATGGACATCTGACCTTCCAATTAACAGCAGGACCTACTTTCGGTGATAGAACTCGTGAGGTAATTGACTATTGTAATTCCAAGAAATTGTATTTTAATAAATGCGTATTAAAGTATTAAAGCAACATGAAAGATAAGATTAAGAAAATATTAAAAATCCTTTTTAAGCAGAAGCAGATTGTACGTTTAAATATCACATACAATACTCCTAATGCAAGATTCAAAGGAAAAAAGGTAATGGTAACAGGTGGTACCAGTGGTATTGGATTGGCTATTGCAAAAGCATTTTTAGCTGAAGGTGCTCATGTTATAATATGTGCAAGAAAGAAAGATGGTTTGGATAAGACTCTCGCATCTATAAATAATAGTCGTTTAAAGTCTTTACAATTGGACATAGCTGATGTAGATGCTATAGAGGATAAAATTGAGCATGCAGCAAACCTGTTGGGACATATAGAAATATTTATAAATGCAGCAGGTGTTTCTGCGTTCGCTGAAGATAGTATGACAGAAAAGATGTATGATTATATATGTGATATTAACCAAAAGGGATTGTTCTTTATTAATAAATATGAAGGAGACTATCTCATAAACAATCATATAGAAGGCAAAATTATAAACCTGACATCAAAAGCTGGTGAAAGAATTGGTTTTGATCCTTATACACTTTCAAAATGGGGAGCAAATTCTATTACAAAGGGAAATGCAAGACGTCTAGCTCCTTATCATATAAATGTAAATGGTATAGCGCCAGGACGAGTTCCAACAAACATTACAGCAGAGCTACAACAGTATGTCGGTTCTGACAATGTATATACGCCTAATCATTCAACAAAACGTTTCACGATGCCTGAAGAAGTCGCTGAAACTGCTATGTTCTTGGCAAGTGGAGCTGCTAATAATATTGTAGGTCAAATCATTGTAATGGATGGCGGTAGCTATAATTAATATTGTTCGGACTTAAATATGGCTGATAGAATTTATTTATGGGATAATTTGAAGGTCCTTTTGATGATGCTTGTTGTAATGACTCATAGCGTCAATATCTACCAACTTGAAGGATATGAGTGGATACAGTATTTGTGGGTGTTCATTATGACCTTTACAATGCCTTTGTTTATGATAATTTCCGGCTTTTGGTATAAGCCAAGAAGTGTATCATACAGTTTTCAGCATTTTTTATTCCCATGTTTGCTCTTTTCTGCAATAAATCTTTCGGGGGGGGGTAATTTGTGGAGCCTATCCTAATGGTGTTGTTTTGACAAAAAGCGGTTGGGCTATGTGGTATATATGGGCGTTATTTCTATACAATGTTATTACGCCTTTGTTGCTAAATAAACTCGGAAATACAAAGACTTTGGCACTTTCTATACTGTTAGCAGTAATTTGTGGATTTCGCTTTTTAGATAATAATATCTTAGATGCTCAAAGAGTTGTAAACTTCTATCCATATTTTCTTATAGGAATATGTCTTAGAAAACAAGAATTGCGAATCTATTCATTGAATAAAAAGAATAAATTTATATGGAGTTCATCTTTCTTTATATTAATCTTAGTTTATTTGATTCTTTGTTATTGTAGAAATGGATTTTGTTACGGAACAGGATTCAATCAAATTCACGGATTCTCTATAGTAGGATTTATAAGCAAATGGTTGAATTTTATTCTGTGCCTTCTTCTTTCCGTATCTGTAATGATGATAATTCCTAATAGAAAGCTATGGGTCTCAAGCTATGGGTCTCGAACAATGAATGTTTACATGTTACATATGAGTATAATATTTCCTTTGTGTTGGTGGCTAATGAGACCAATCATGGATGAATGGTATGGATATCTATTGTACATCTTTGTTGTTCCTTTTGTATGTTCATTTTTATTTAGCGAAAAGGTGGATATGTTTATGAAACCTGTTTTGGCATTACCGAATAAAATTTTCACAAAGAGAAATGGTCAAATATAAATTTAAAGATAGATTATTACGGTTTTGTACAGGCTGTAATCTTATAGAGAAGACCAACTGGTACAAATCAATGTTCGTTGATATCAATCACGAGACATATCCTGATAATATATGGTATCGCAAGCATGATGAGCGTAACTATGATGTTGTTAACTTAGGTAGTAGTGGCGGTAAATGGGCTTTCGATTATTCTGGCATGAATGTAACGGCTATGAACTGGGCGCAACAACCACAAACACTACTTGAAGACTATAATCTTCTTCGACATTTTCATAGTATTTTAAAGAAAGATGGTTATGTACTCATTACGATAATGCCTTTCACGGGTCTTAATAAGAAAACCGGTCTGATGGATGCAATGAAATATGTTAAGTTTGACATTCAAGGAGAACCCATTCAGCCATATATGTTTAAGGAGGCGCAACGTTATGCAACATATCCTATATTGTTTAAAAAGCCAGCCGTCAAAGCCCTTATTAAATATTTATTAGGTAAAGACAAAAAAGTCGGAGTTCCTACAGAAACTCAGTTGGATTACAACCCTATGACCCTTGCAGAACTGGAAGCAGATGCAAAGCGATGGATAGACGGATGGAAACGTCAGTTCGGCATATCATATTTCGATGCTCCTCTTACTAAAGAAAATGAAGAAGGCAGAGCGTATAGAATCAAGCTGATGCAGACGCTAATAGATTTCTGTACGGAGAGAGGATATAAACCTGTTTATGTTATTCCACCTGTAACAGAGCATCTTGCAAAATACTATACACAAAAGTTTGAAGAGACATACATATACGGTTACTTACAAGCTGTTAATCGGGAGGTTTTGACCCTTGATTACAGCAAAGATGATGACTTTAGAAAGAATGATAATCTCTTCTTTAATAGTTTCTTCCTCAACAAACAAGGTAGGCTGATATTCACAAGAAGAGTATTAAAAGATCTAGGATTGACCAAAAAGTAAAAATATTTCAAACATATACGGGTTCTGCGAATGGCAATAATTTGTCAATGATGATACATCCTTGGCTAATTATCTTTCAAAGCTTCACCTTTATTATCTTAGCTTCTTTTTTAAGCAAAAATAATAAACTATACCAGACAAACAAAATGTTAGCGAAAGTATCATTCTTCATATATGCCTTACATCCGTTCATCTTGGTTTATGTTGGCTCCATAATAAATAAGATAATGCCCATGACTGACACATAGTTTGTAAAAACCTTTAATTATCTATCTGTACCATTGGTATGCGTAGCAATATGTATAATAATCTATTATAGTATGCAGAAAGCTGTGCCTAGTGCATTGGAAGTTATGGTTGGAGAAAGGAAGAAATAATAAGAAAATTATGGATGAAAGATTCGTCAAATGGTTGAATATATATGATGAGTTTCGTGAAGGAACAGCTTTGCGTGATATCTTTAATGATGCAATTCGTTGTTATCGTCATGATATAGCAAGACCTGCCCTTATGTTATCATATATTGCATTTATTCAAGCCGTAAGGAACAATCTTCTTAATTCTGATAAACCTGAAGGATTTAACGAAAAGAGATGGAATGCGGCTATGGGTAAGCTGCGTAACGATAATAAATGGGATGAAGAGGTCGTAGATTGTATAAAGATGCGTGGCAATGGCGTTGATGATCC
>UMHE01016855.1_pt1 | contig 19251 bp, 16 predicted proteins | sample 1965451 | NCBI WGS metagenome assembly UMHE01 (sample SAMEA4836090, study PRJEB28245) | human gut metagenome | biome: gut microbiome; material: fecal sample | place: Denmark | collected 2008 | reverse complement strand
CCGATCAGATTGCGTCCGCCGTCCGATCGGATTGCGTTCGGTGAACGATGACAAAGCGACGGCAACTACAGCGTTAACACTGAAATAATTGTTTGCGAACACACGCTGCAAACTATCTAAAAGAACGTGAAAAAGCAGAAAAACTCGCGGTTTTATTTGGCTGATACGCCGAAATAATCTATATTTGCGCTGTCTTAGTTACATAACGGCATTGACGTTAGCCGACGAAAGACAAACAATTTAAAAACGAAAGAATCTATTATCAACTAAAAAAACCTTTTATACTATGAACGTAGAGAAAATCATGCATGATCTCGAGGCTAAGCACCCGGGAGAAGCCGAGTATTTGCAGGCAGTACGCGAAGTTCTTATCTCAATCGAGGACGTTTACAACCAGCACCCAGAGTTCGAAAAGGCTAAGCTTATCGAGCGCCTTGTAGAGCCGGAGCGCATCATCACTTTCCGTGTTCCTTGGACAGACGACAACGGTGAGGTACATGTAAACATCGGCTACCGCGTACAGTTCAACGGCGCCATTGGCCCGTACAAAGGCGGCTTGCGTTTCCACCCGTCAGTGAACCTCTCAATCCTGAAGTTCCTCGGTTTCGAGCAGACATTCAAGAACGCACTCACCACATTGCCTATGGGCGGTGGCAAGGGCGGTTCAGACTTCTCTATCCGCGGCCGTTCAGACGCAGAAGTTATGCGTTTCTGCCAGGCATTCATGACAGAGCTCTATCGCCACATCGGTCCTGATGAGGACGTTCCGGCAGGCGACATCGGCGTAGGCGGCAGAGAGATTGGTTATCTCTTCGGCATGTATAAGAAGCTCACCCACCAGTATCAGGGCGTGCTCACAGGCAAGGGCTTGGAGTTCGGCGGTTCGCGCATCCGTCCTGAGGCTACCGGTTACGGCGCACTCTACTTCGTACAGCAGATGCTCGCAACACGCGGTCTCGACATTAAGGACAAGACAATCGCTATCTCTGGCTTCGGCAACGTAGCTTGGGGCGCAGCCAAGAAGGCTACAGAGCTCGGTGGTAAGGTTATCACTATCTCTGGTCCTGACGGATACATCTACGACGAAGCAGGCATCGCAGGCGACAAGATCGACTACATGCTCGAGCTCCGCTCTTCAGGCAACGATGTATGCCAGCCGTACGAGGACGAGTTCCCAGGCTCTAAGTTCGTCAAGGGCAAGAAGCCTTGGGAGGTTAAGGCCGACATCTACCTCACATGCGCTACACAGAACGAGCTCAACGGCGCCGACGCCGAAATGATTCTCGCTCAGAAGCCGTTGTGCGTTGCCGAGGTTTCTAACATGGGCTGCACAGCTGAGGCTGTAGACAAGTTCGTGGCTGCTGGGCAGCTCTTCGCTCCTGGCAAGGCTGTCAACGCAGGTGGCGTAGCTACATCTGGTCTCGAGATGACTCAGAACTCTATACGTCTGAGCTGGAGCGAGAAGGAAGTAGACGAGAAGCTCCACTACATCATGCACTCTATCCACGAGCAGTGCGTGAAGTACGGCAAGCGTGCTGACGGCTACATCGATTATGTACGCGGCGCTAACATCGCTGGCTTCATGAAGGTAGCCAACGCTATGATGGCTCAGGGCATCGTATAATGCTCCCGACCGCCGCAAAAAACAATATGAATACGTGAAAATAAGAAATACGACATTAGTAATTCTTGCAACAATAAGCCTTGCCTTTGTCTGCGCACAAACGCAGACAGGCAAGGCTTCGTTCTATTCTAAACGTGCCACCGGCTCGCGCACAAGCAGCGGAGAGCGCCTGCACCACGACAGTCTGACGTGCGCTCACCGCACCTATCCCTTCGGCACACTGCTGCGTGTCACCAACGAGCGCAACGGCAAGCAGGTCATCGTGCGCGTCACCGACCGCGGTCCGCACGGACGCGGACGCATCATCGACCTCTCTTATCGCGCTGCCAGCGAACTCGGCATCATTGCGCAAGGCGTAGCCGTAGTAAAGGTGGAACGTCTGCGTAACACGAAAGTACCGTTCAAGCCCGAAGACGCCCTGCCCGAAATCGACTTCGAAGTCACCGAATACACGCTGCCCGAAGACGGCGTGTTCCATTTCAACAACAATGATCAGCAGGTGCATGTAAAGAAGCTGAATACGCCTGACAAGAAGGAACAGTCTGCTGCCTCCAAAAAGAAGTCTGCAGACAAGAAAAAACGTTCTGCAGGCAAGAAGTAGTGCTCTAAGGGCAGGAAGTAGGGTGGAGTTTTTGCCATTCTTCAAGCAAAAGCTCGGCTATGTAGCCGTCGCTACGGCAGTGCATGTCAGCAATCCCCTCGCTAATCATTTTGTAGACATACGAGTCGTAGAAGAACTCCAAGGAGTTTTCTAAAGAAATTCCGCTCTGCTCGCTGAACAGTTTTACGATGCGGGCATATTTCATTTGAAGTATAGTCTTGTTTGCTTCCATTCTCTCGTTTCTTGTTTTTATTTTATCTCTTCTGCCTTGATGAAGTGCAGACTTTTACTGATTACCTCCTGGCTCGTGATGCAGATCTGGTGGTTGGGATGTATGAATGCCAGGCGTTCCAATGCTTCCGTCTTGCTGATGTTGCCAGAGAAGTAAAGATCTATCGTGTTGAACACTTTGTCGTCTGCGATGCCGCCTGAAACAATATCGTAAAGCTCTGTTGGCTTTCCGGCACGACACGCTGCAACAAAATCAAGCCATTCTTCGTTATAGGCTTCAAACTTTTTGACGTTATACTCACTTAAATCATCATTCAGTATGTAATGATTCAAGAAAGCCTTGTCACCGCGGAACAGAAAGCGTTGCGAATACTTCCGCGCTTGTTCTTCAAGCGCAGTAAGATAGAAACCTTTTCCAAAATCAAGCAAGTCGCGCGAGTGGTATACATCGGGAGTATCAATGATACAATTAGATGCGTGGTATAGTTTCATGCTAAAGTTCCTCTTTTTTCAGTAGTTCAATCAAGTCGTTCATAATATAGTCTTTGCCGAACGTGTGGAGTACGTCGTAGCAAGGCAGAATATATCCGTCCAAGATTCCAGACGAACGAAGCATTTTGTAAACTTTGCTTGCGCTCATGTTAAGACGCTCGGAGAGATTGCCTACGCAATAAGTTATGAAATCCAGCTGATACTCTTGCATAAATTAAAATCTGTGTAGTATTATATTCGCAAATATACTTCTTTTTGGCTAATCAGCCAACTTTTATTGCCGTTTTCTTATAATTCGTATGCTTTGTATTGCTATTTTTTCTAACTTTGTAATGCAAAGTATATTAACGTGTTAAAAACAAACTAATCATGTTGAAGCAAATCATAACCGCAATCTCGCGCTCGTTCCTGCAGCGTATGCTCCATATTCACGACATCTACCGACTCAAGAACCTCAACTACAAGGAGGATATTGAGGCGGCTGTGAAGAAATAGACAGCTATGCCGACGTTTTTATAAAGATAATTGACGATTTACAAACTGTAACAGAAGACTTCAGCCTTCACAATAAACAATAGAGTTATGAAGAAATGTTTGATAATGCTTTTAGGTGGAGCGATAACGGTGAGCAGTTGCTCCACTGGCGCAGGCACGGGTGCCTACGCAGGCGGCTCAATGGGTTCGGTGCTCGGCTCCGCAATCGGCGGAATCGTGGGCGGACCGCGCGGACACGATATAGGTACGGTCATAGGTATGGCTACGGGTGCAGCAGCTGGTGCGGCTGTGGGCGACGCTGCCGAGAAGAAGCAACGCCAAAGCGTGGGCGTGCCCACAGAAGAACAGCAGCAGCGCAGACCATCTGAGCGCGAGATGCGTGCGCGCCGCAACCAGCGCATTCAGCGTGAGAAGGCTATGCAGCGTCAGCGTCAGCAGATGCAGCAGAACGATGCCGAATACGATGATGATGTGTACTTCGACGCGACGAAGCCAAGAGATATTGACGCGAAGAAACTCAGAACTTACGATGCTGAGGAACCCGGCAAGCCAGAAAAACCTATGCCGTTCTACAATAACGAGGGCTTCCCGGAGGGTCAGCACTTCAAGTTGGAGCGCATACCGAGAAAACAAATCGATAATAATGTGCAGGAGGAACAGCCGCAGGAGAGCCGTCTTGACACTGATATCGTTGTCGATGAAACCAATTCAAGTGACGACAGCTTCGACTTTGAAAAGGGAGAATAATAAGAAGACTTGTAATAAAAGTAGCGGAGGTCTCCGGCCTCCGCTACTTTTATTTATTTCAGTACGAATACTTTTGTCTCGTGTGCAGCCACCGTGCCCTTCCATTTGTTTGCACGTTGCGCTATGTTGCGGTGTTGCCAAACGTCGCGCACGGTGTACTTGCCGTTGAGTCCGACGGTGGCGAAGTTGAGGCTCACGCGCTGTGCTGCGTCCGACGGATTGAGGATAGCCACGGCGTGCGAACCGTCAGCCAGCGGTTTCACGTACACCTGATGCGTCGGCTCGTTCACGATGCGCTCCGCAGCCTTGCCCAGAGCGTCCTGATTGATGGCAATAATCTCCTTGTTGAGCAGTATGCGGCGGTCGTCGTCGGTCACTTTGCGCAGGTCGTTGGTCATGGCGAGCACCGACGAGAGCATACACCACATGCTCATCTGCGTCTGATATTCGGTCTGAGTGCAGCCCACGCCGCCGAGATCGCTCGACGGACCGCCCGTTCCGCGCAGACCAACCACGAGCATGTCCATGTCGGGCCATTGTCCCGGGCGGGCATGCTTGGCGAGTGGCGCCGTGATGTTTACGATGTCGAGAATGCCCATGCCACCTTCCTTCACGATGTCCTTCCACATGTCGCGCACGTCGTAAGAAGTGCGCCAGAGCTGTCCGCCCACTTCCTCGCACCACTCCTCGCCTTGGCGCTGTCCCCATTCGCAGATGCCGAGCACGATGTCGCGGCCAGAGTTCTGCAGCGCGTTAGCCATTGTGCGGTAGCGCTGTCTTGCTGTGGCGCTGTCCTCAGGCGCGTTGCAGTAGTCGTACTTCAGATAGTCGATGCCCCACGAAGCGAAGGTGCGTGCGTCCTGCTCCTCGAAACCGAGGCTCGCTGTCCATCCGCCGCAGGTGAGTTGCGCTGCATCCGAGTAGATGCCGAGCTTCAGACCCTTAGAGTGGACATAGTCGGCGAGCGCCTTTATGCCCGACGGGAACTTCTCAGGGTCGGGTATGATGTTGTTCTGTCGGTCGCGACCGCCCTGCCAGAGGTCGTCGATGAAGATATATTCGTAGCCGGCGTCGCGAAATCCGCCTTCGACCATAGCGTCCGCTGTCTCGCGGATAAGCTGTTCGTTGATGTTGCCCTGGAAGAGGTTCCATGTCATCCAGCCCATTGGCGGTTTCGGCGCAAGTTGTTTGCGTGGAGTGGGGGCGTTCTCAGCTGAAGCGAAGAGCGACGAGAGGCAGAGAGCTGCCGAGAGAATAAAAGATTTGTTCATAATGATTTGTTTGTTATAGATGTTGTGATGTTGAGGTGTTGAGATGTTGCGATATGCATTGCTAATGTCAACACAACACCATCTCACCATCTCACCACCTTTATTGTACAAAGATAGCAATAATTTCCATCTAATCCTTATAATGTCCCCGATTTTCTTTGCTCATTGAAACGTAAAGGTTAATTTTGCACGTAGCGGAGGTCTCCGGCCTCCGCAGCACCAAGTGCATAGCGTGAAGAGTTGTATTCTAAACACGACAACTCGCTATAAAGTAATTAGTGTTATTGATTGCTGCGGAGGCCGGAGACCTCCGCTACGGAAATAGCTATGGAAAAGAAATATAGATTTGAAGTCTGCGCCAACGGCGTAGAGAGTTGTTTGGCTGCGCAGGAAGGCGGCGCCGACCGTGTAGAACTTTGCGCCGGCATACCCGAGGGCGGCACCACGCCGTCGTACGGCGAGATTAAGGTTGCGCGCCGCGTGCTCAGCACGACACGCCTCCACGTGATAATCAGACCGCGCGGCGGCGACTTCCTCTATACGCCGCTCGAAGTGGAGCGCATGGTGGAGGATATACGCGTGTGCCGGGAGTTGGGCGTCGATGGTGTGGTGATAGGCTGTCTGTGTGCCGACGGATCGCTCGACATGGATGCCAACCGTCGCTTGGTTGAGGCTGCTCAGGGTATGTCCGTCACGTTCCACCGCGCCTTCGACCGCTGCAACGACCCGCGCCGCGCACTCGAACAGCTCATTGAGCTCGGCGTCGACCGCGTACTGACATCGGGTCAGCAGCCCACGGCGCTCGAAGGAGCACCGTTGCTCGCCCAGCTGCACAAGCTCGCAGCCGACCGCATCATCATTCTCGCTGGTTGCGGCGTGAACGAGCAGAACATAAAGCAGATACAGACCGAGACTGACGTCTGCGAGTTCCACTTCTCTGCGCGTGTTCCCGTGAAGAGCCGCATGGAGTACATCAATCCCGACGTGTACATGGGTGCGAAGGATGCCGACGAAGGCACGCTGATGTACACTTCGGCTGAGCGCGTGCGCAATACCATCGCGCAGTTGCAATAGAAAAAGTCTGGTATCTATCGCATACAACACTTTAAGAAACTTTCATGTGCCTTCAAGGGGGGCACTTGTCTCAAGTGCATCAACCGAGCAAGAGGTGTACCAACCGAGCAAGAATTACACCGTTTACTTGGTTGGTGCAGCAGAGACTGCTGCACCCCCTGAGAAAAGTGCATCAACCGAGCGAGATTTGCTGTCTCCTACAGATTTCACTTTATACGGATTTAGGGTATATAATGAAAAAACGGATTAAACAGACTCCTTCATTGTATAAGGAATCCGTTTAATCCGCTTAATCCGTTGTTGAATTATTCCGAGCAGTACAATCCGCTGTTAAATTATTCCAAGCAGACAGTCTGCTTAATCAGTTGCCGCTTTATCCCAGCACCTCGATAGCCTTGCGCATGCGCTTCAGCGTCTCCTCCTTGCCGAGGAACGCCGAGATGTCGAACATGCCCGGACCCTTGCCGATGCCTACGAGCGTGAGTCGGAAGGCGTTCATAACGTCGCCGAGCTTGTAGCCCTTCTCCTCAATCCACTTCATCACTACCGGCTCCTGACCCTCTACCGAGAAGTCGTCGATGCCCTCGAGCACGTCAGCCAGTTCGCCCATCACCTTAGCCGAATCAGCCTTCCAGCGCTTCTTCACGGTCTTCTCGTCGTACTCCGTCGGAGCGATGAAGAAGAACGAGCAAAGCGGCCACAACTCCTTAACGAAGTTCACGCGGTCCTTCATCATAGCCACCACCTTAGTGATGCGCTCCATCGACTCGTCTACGCCGTTGTTAGCCACGATAGGCGCAAAGAGGTTAGCCACCTCCTCGTTCGACTTCTTCAGCATGTACTCGTGGTTAAACCAGATGCCCTTCTGATAGTCGAAGCGTGCGCCAGCCTTAGAGCACTTGTGGATGTCGAACGCCTGCACAAGCTCGTCAAGAGTGAAGAGCTCCTGCTCTGTGCCTGGATTCCAGCCAAGCAGCGCAAGGAAGTTGACGACTGCCTCGGGGAAGTATCCGCTCTCGCGGTAGCCCGATGAAATGTCGCCCGTCTTCGGATCGTGCCATTCGAGCGGGAACACTGGGAAGCCCAGTCGGTCGCCGTCGCGCTTTGAGAGCTTGCCCTTGCCTTCCGGCTTCAGGAGCAGCGGCAGGTGAGCGAATTTAGGCATGGTGTCCTCCCAACCGAACGCGCGGTAGAGCAGAACGTGAAGCGGTGCGCTCGGCAGCCACTCCTCGCCGCGAATCACGTGCGTAATCTCCATTAGGTGGTCGTCCACGATGTTAGCCAAGTGGTATGTAGGCAGTTCGTCGGCGCTCTTGTAGAGCACCTTGTCGTCGAGGATGTCGCTCTTGATAACCACGTGACCGCGTATCATGTCGTCGATGTGCACCTCGATGCCTGGCTCTACCTTGAAGCGAACAACGTACTGCTCGCCGTCAGCGATGCGGCGCTCCACTTCCTCCTTCGGCAGAGTGAGTGAGTTGGTCATCTCGCCGCGTGTGTGCGCGTCGTACTGGAAGTTCTGAATCTCGGCACGCTTAGCCTCAAGCTGTTCCGGCGTGTCGAAAGCGATGTAAGCCTTGTCGGCAGCCAGCAGCTGCTCTACATATTTCTTATATATGCTGCGGCGCTCGCTCTGTCGGTACGGACCATGTTCGCCGCCGAAGCTCACGCCCTCGTCGAACTTGATGCCGAGCCAGCGGAACGACTCGATGATATACTCCTCAGCGCCCGGTACGAAACGGTTGGAGTCGGTGTCCTCGATGCGGAATACGAGGTCGCCGCCGTGCTGGCGAGCGAAGAGATAGTTGTACAATGCTGTGCGCACGCCACCGATGTGCAGCGCTCCTGTTGGACTTGGTGCGAAACGCACCCTCACTTTTCTATCTGACATATTTTGTTTTGTTGTTTTGTTTTCAGTGCAAAGGTAGTGCAATTATTTCGTATTTTGTGATTTTTTTTGTAATATTGCAGTCGAAACCCCCAAACACGGCGGACTAACCCCCGCAGAACCTCTAAACAAACTGATTTATATGGACCGATTGAACCAACCAAAGCGAATTTTCTGGCGCAACATGCTCTCGCGAACGCTCCTTGTACTGGTCACCGTGACGCTCATCGTGTGGGCTCTGCCGCACAACGAACGCCAACGATACAAGTACGACGTGGGCAAACCGTGGATGTACGGCTCGTTCATAGCCAAGTTCGACTTCCCCGTATACAAGACCGATGCCACCATAAAGGCGCAGGAAGACTCGCTGCTCGAGACCTACCAGCCCTACTACAACTACGACAAGCAGGTGGAGACGAAGATGGTGAGCCGATTCCTCGCCGACTATCGCAACGGCATACCCGGACTCTCGTCGCTCTACGTGAAGCTCATCGCCAACCGCCTGCACAAGCTCTATCAGCAGGGCATCATGGGCACGCCCGAATACAACGAGATATACCGCGACTCTACCACTGAGGTGCGCGTCGTACTCGGCAACAAGGCGCAGAGCATACGCCTCTCCGAGTTCTACTCTACGCTCTCGGCGTACGAGCAGCTCTTCGCCGACGACATCATCGCGCAGCAGCGACCGCTACTGCAGCGCTGCAACCTCAACAACTATATTGAGCCTAATCTCATATACGACAAGAGCCGCTCCGAGACAGAGCGCAACGACCTCCTCTCGTCGATACCGCCCGCAAGCGGAATGGTGATGAGCGGACAGAAGGTGATAGACCGCGGCGACATCGTCGACGAATATACCTACCGCGTGCTCGACTCCTTCGAGCGCGAGATGGAACGGCGCAGCGCTACGGACAGCGAAATGATGGTGATGCTCATCGGACAGATAGTGTTCGTAGCGCTACTCGTCACGCTCTTCACCATCTACCTCGGACTCTTCCGACACGACTACTTCGCCAAACCGCGTTCCATCGCCATGCTCTACACGCTCATCACGCTCTTCCCGGTGCTCGTGTCGCTCATGGTGAGCCACAACTTCCTCAGCGTCTACATACTGCCGCTGGCTATGGCGCCGATGTTCGTGCGCGTCTTCATGGACTCGCGCACGGCGTTCGTCTGCCACGTCACGATGGTGCTTATCTGCACCGCCGCCGTGCGCTACCAGTACGAGTTCATCATCATACAGCTCGTAGCCGGACTCGTAGCCATCTACTCGCTGCGCGAACTCACACGCCGCGCACAAGTGTTCCGCACGGCGCTCTTCGTCACACTCGCCAGCGCCCTCGTCTACGTAGCCATGCAGATGATGCAGAGCAACGACCTCTCGCTCGTCGACACCGATATGTACTATCACCTCGTTGTCAACGGCATCTTCCTGCTGCTCTGCTATCCGCTCATGTACGTTGTCGAGAAGATGTTCGAATTCGTGTCGAGCGTTACGCTCTTCGAGCTGTCTAACACCAATCGCGGACTGCTCCGCGACCTCTCGGAGGTGGCTCCCGGCACGTTCCAGCACTCTATCACCGTCGGAAACCTCGCCGCCGAGATAGCCAACAAGATAGGCGCCAACTCGCTGCTCGTGCGTACCGGCGCACTCTATCACGACATCGGAAAGATGGAAGACCCCGTCTTCTTCACCGAGAACCAGGCAGGTGTCAATCCGCACGACAATATGTCGTACATCGAGAGCGCACGCATCGTGATGCGCCACGTCACCGAAGGCGTGCGCATGGCTGAGAAAGCCAATCTTCCGGCGTTCATACGCGACTTCATCCTCACCCACCACGGACGCGGCGTGACGAAGTATTTCTATATCAAGTACAAGAACGAGCATCCCGACATCAACGTCGACGTCACGCAGTTCCAGTACCCCGGACCTAACCCGTTCACACGCGAGCAAGCCATTCTTATGATTGCCGACGGCGTGGAGGCAGCGTCGCGTTCTCTCTCCGAGTACACCGAGGAAAGCATTTCCGAACTCGTCAACCGCATCATCGACGGCGACGTAGCCGAAGGTTTCTTCAAGGAGTGTCCTATCACCTTCCGCGATCTCGCCCTCGCAAAGCTCGTACTCATCGAGCGCCTCAAGTCGATATACCACACCCGCATATCATATCCCGAAGCGAAGAAGTAATTAAGGAGGCTACGGCATTTTTGCTGTAGCCTTTAATTTTGAAATACAGACCATTATAAATACTTGCAATGCCTACGGATAGTCCGAATTCTCATACTATGAGTTTTGCCATACATCCTAAATATTTTTATTGAAACTTGCTGTAATTCAATAAAAAGCAGTAACTTTGCAACATTCTAAAAACCAATCTACAAATGAAAAAATTTACTTTGTTCTTTATCGCGCTTGTCGCTTGCTTCTTCGCAGGCGTAGAGTGCATTAGTGCAGCTACCGCAGGCGGCCTTAAGAAGGCTTCTCCGAAACTGCCTGAGTTTGTAACGTCGGGAGACGGCGGCACTTACTATTACGTTAAGTTCTTGCGTAACGAGAAGGTGATGTCTGTCAGCTCAGACAATTGTATCCGTCTCTACGCAGGCAGCGGCGAAAGCTCACAGCAGTGGCGTCTCGTCGGTTCGCAGGATAACTTCCAGTTCCAGAACAAGGACGGACAGTATATCGTAGTAAGCTCGCAGAGCGTGTCGGCAACAGACGGCGGAGCAACAAACCCTAACCCGTTGCGTCCGAGCACATCAGAGCAGCCTGGCGGCTTCAAGCTTCAGGTGGCTCCGAACACAGACAACGGCACAGGATGGGAGATTGTAGCCAACTCTAAGTCGGGCAACAACGTCGTTAACCTCTGGGGCGACCCGGGCAACGGCAATTCAATCGGTTTCTGGAAGACCAACGACCAGAACAATGTTGTGGTTTTCGTTAAGCCAGACTCTGACCTCGGCGCTGCCGACTACAAGACAGTAGGCTCGATGACATTCAAGCCCGAGAACAAGCTCACACTCTGGTACACAGAGCCGGCTACAACCGCACAGCTTTACAGCGGCGGCCAGGGTTATTCTAACTGGATGGAGTACGCATTGCCTATCGGCGACGGACAGTTCGGCGCTTGTCTCTTCGGTGGTGTCTACAAAGACGAAATTCAGTTCAACGAGAAGACGCTCTGGAGCGGCACACCTGCACGCTCTTCGCAGGGTGGCAAGGGCTACGGCAAGTACGAGAACTTCGGTTCTATCTACGCTAAAGACCTCAGCGGCGAGTTCGGCCTCACAACCGACAAGGCAGCTTCAGACTATGTACGTTTGCTCGACCTCACAACCGCAACCGGCAAGACCATGTTCAAGTCGGCAGCAGGCGTTGAGTACACACGCGAGTACATCGCATCTAACCCGGCGCGCGTCGTTGTGGCTCACTACACAGCAAGCAAGGGCGGCAAGCTCAGCTTCCGCTTCACAATGGCTGCAGGCTCTATCACAGCCGACCCGACATACGCTAACGGCGAAGGCACATTCAGCGGCAAACTCGAGACCATCAGCTACAACGCTCGCATGAAGGTAATCCCGACTGGCGGCACAATGACAACCGACGAGGAAGGCATCGAGGTGATCGGCGCTGACGAAATCATGGTTGTGCTCGGCGGCGGCACCGACTTCGACGCTTACGAGAGCACATATACCAAGAACACATCGGCTTTGGCTCAGACTATAGCCGACCGCGTTGCTGCAGCTGCCGAGAAGTCGTGGGCTGATCTCTACGCAGAGCACGTAGCCGACTACCAGAGTTTCTTCGGACGTTGCGACTTCGACCTCGCAGGCACAAAGAACGAGATGACAACCAACCGTCTCATCGACTCATACAACGGTGGTCGTGGCGCTGACGCACTCATGCTCGAGCAGCTCTACTTCGCATACGGTCGCTATCTCGAGATTTCTTCATCACGCGGTGTCGACTCTCCGTCTAACCTCCAGGGCATCTGGAACAACATCAACGGCGTAGCATGGAACTCTGATATCCACTCTAACATCAACGTTCAGATGAACTACTGGCCGGCTGAGCCTACAAACCTTAGCGAGATGCACATGCCGTTCCTCAACTATATCTGGGCTATGGCAGAAAAGCAGCCGCAGTGGAAGCAGTGGGCAAAGCTGCAGGGTCAGGACCGCGGTTGGACTTGCTTCACCGAGAACAATATTTTCGGCGGCGTGAGTGCATTCAAGAACAACTACGTTATCGCTAACGCTTGGTACGCTACACACCTCTGGCAGCACTACCGCTACACACTCGACCGCGAGTATCTGAAGCGCGTGTTCCCCGCAATGCTCTCAGCATCGCAGTTCTGGATGGACCGCCTCAAGCTGGCTTCAGACGGCACATACGAGTGCCCGAACGAGTGGTCGCCTGAGCACGGACCAGAGTCGGAGAACGGCGTTGCTCACGCACAGCAGCTCGTATACGACCTCTTCAGCAACACTCTCGCTGCCATCGACGTGCTCGGTGACGACGCAGAAGTATCGGCTACAGACCTCGGCATACTCAGAGACCGTTTCGCTAAGCTCGACAAGGGTCTTGCTACAGAGAACTATACCGGCTACTTCGGCACAGCTATTCCTACTGGTTCTAAGATTCTTCGTGAGTGGAAGTACAGCTCATACACAAGAGGTGAGAACGGCCACCGCCACATGTCGCACCTTATGTGCCTCTATCCGTTCTCTCAGATTGAGCCGGGTACAGAGCTGTTCGACGCAGCTGTCAACTCTATGAAGCTCCGTGGCGACGGTGCTACCGGCTGGTCAATGGGTTGGAAGATGAACCTTTGGGCACGTGCCCTCGACGGCGACCACGCTCGCAAGATTCTGAACAACGCACTCGCTCACAGCAACGGTGGCGCAGGCGTATTCTACAACCTCTTCGACTCGCACGCTCCGTTCCAGATCGACGGCAACTTCGGTGCTTGCGCCGGTATCGCCGAGATGATTATGCAGAGCAACTCGGGTCTTATCCGCATCTTGCCGGCTCTTCCGTCAGCTTGGACAGAGGGACACATGCACGGCATGAAGGCTGTAGGCGACGTTACAGTTAGCATCGACTGGAAGAACGACGAGGCTACACGCGTCACACTCACCAACAACCAGGGTCAGACAATGCGCGTTCACTACAAGAACCTCGCTAAGGCTAAGGTATACGTAGACAACGTGCTCACAGAAGTGGCTGTTAAGGACAACGTAGCTACACTCACCGGCGCTAACGGCTCGGTAGTAGTGCTCGACTTCGACGGTTCGTTCACTCCGACCGGCATCGACGCTGTGAAGACCGAGGCTGCTCACGACGGCTATATATATAATGTAAGCGGTCAGCGCGTCAACGACTCATACAAGGGTCTTATCATCAAGAACGGCAAGAAGATGCTGAAGAAGTAATATTTTCTATGTTTTACTTGTTTCGTTTATTTTTTTTGAATATTTTTGCAGTCCGAACTTGAAGATTATATTCAACGTAAACGAAATTTATAAACAACAACCGAAGAAGATGAAAGAGATAGCTGGCGTAAATTCAGATACGTTCACGATTCTTATTGTAGACGACATCGCCTTGAACCTGCTTTTGCTCGACAAGATGCTTAAGCCGTTCGATTTTCAGATTGTAAAGGCTGCCAACGGCCGCGAGGCGTTGGAGACCATACAGTCGCGCATAGGCACGCCGGGCAGCATCGACCTCGCTATAGTTGACCTCATGATGCCCGACATCGACGGCTTCAAGGTGATAGAGCACGTGCGCAACGGTTGCGACAACGCAGAGTTCCGTATTCCGGCGCAGAGCAAGAGCGACCTTCCGATACTAATTCTCTCGGGCATGAACTTCGGCGAGGACATAGAACGCGGACTTGCGTTAGGCGCCAACCAGTTCATCACGAAGCCTATCGTGATGACACAGCTCTACAGCATCATCGTAGAGGAGCTTACGAAGAAGGTAGAAGCAACGAAGTAGCTTGACGTGAAGTTAAAGTAGCAACTTGATTTATCTATTATATATACGAAGCGGGGGACAATTTGCGTAAGCGAATTGTCCCCCATACTTTTGTAGAAGAATTTATTTGCGCAGAGCCATGTCGCCACCAAGGCGTGAGGCTCTGCTTTTTTTATTATTGGCTATGTAACTTAAGCTTTCTGTTGAGTCGGTTTAGAACGTGATGTTCACACCGGCTGCAAACGCGCTGTTGTTACGCGTGTAATCAGAGTTGTATGTAACGGTCTTGCCCGGCGCGAGAGTTACCTCCTCAGAAGTCTTCATGTGGTCGTAGAATGTGTGGAAGTAAGCCACGGAGAAGTCGAGCTTCTTTGTGATGTGGTAAACGCCGCCCACGCCGACAGAGTTAGAACCTACAACGAACGACTTGTCGTCCATGTACTCGTCTGTAAGACCATAGTTGGTGTTCTGCCAACCGGTGCTGACCGTAATCTTCTTTGTCACGTCGTACTCAACGCCGGCGTTGAACTCGAGTGTACCGCGCTTCTTGAGCTGCTTGTTGCGGTTGTTGTAAGAAGTGGCGTTATAGTCGTCGAACCAGTGGAAGCCCACGTTGATGCGCAGCTCGTCGATAGGGCTGTAGCCCACGCCCACGGTGAGCAGCGACGGTATGTCGCCAGCAATCTTCTTGCCGTCGGCGTACTCGCCGATAGCCTTGTCGATCTTCGAGTCGAACTGCTGCTTCAGCGCTGCTGTTGTAGCCACAACATTCTTGTCTGCAAGCACAGCCTGAGACGCCTGCTCAGCCTTGATCATAGCCTGCTCCTGCGGCATGCCTGCCGCCATGAATGTGCCAGTGAAGAGCTTGTTCATCTGGTTCTTCAGATTGTCGTCGAGGTTACCGATAGACGGCAACTGATTGACCGACTTGTTCTTCAGGCGCATACGAGTCTTGAACTCGTACTTAGCCGAGAAGTTCCAGCGTCCGGTCTTATAGTCGACAGCCAACATTGGTGTGAAGCCGATGCCGCTCTGGTCGCAGCTCAGCTCGATGTTAGCCGAGTTCTCCTTCGATGGGTCGAGCACCTGGTAGAGCGGCATATTGCCCACCTTGATGTCCTCAACGTATCCGTAGTAGTTGCAGGTAGCGTAGATGCCGCGCAAGCCGGCGTAAACGCTGAAATTGTCTGTCACCTTGTAAGCTGCACCAGCCGAAAGACCGAAGTAGTACTGGCGGCCATGCATGTAGCTGTTGAAGCTGTAGTCGCCCTTACTGCCGAAAGCCTTGTCAGAGGTGAACATCGGGGTGAACTTAGTAGGGTCCTGTGGGTATCCCGGAACCAGGATCGTGTTTGCAGCGTGGTCGATAGCGCGAGCCAGTCCGATTGCGCCCATAGCAGTCTCGCTCACGATCTTCTCGAACGAGCCGAGTCCGTTGTCGAACGTACACTTACCTCCGCCGCCAGTAAGCGCAAAATTGCCCTGCAGCGACCATCTGCCCTTGTTGTAAGCATACTGGAAAGAAGGAATAACCGGCGCGACAGCCTTTCCCTTGAAGTCGCGTGGAGTAGTAGGATTGTTCACGTTGTTTGTGAACAGCTTGTAGTCGTTATTGATTGTACGTGTCTGCCAAGCCGCCTGCCAGTTGATAGCGAGGTGGCTTCCTTCGCCCATAAATACAACACCAGCAGGGTTATAATACACACCATCAATACCAATAGAAGCCTCGCGGCTCATCATACGATTGAATGCGACGTGCTGGTTGGTGTTAGTGAGAAGACCGCCCGCAAAAGTCGCGCTGCTTGAGGCAATCGCTGCTGTCAAGCATACTGTTTTAAACTTGTTTATCATAATTACCTTGAATAATTGGTTGCAAAGTTAGCTGAATTGTTCTAAACTTCGGCTATATCATGGTTTATTTTAATAACTATTAACGCTTAGAGGTTCAACTTTGCGTGTGTGTATGTTATGCTTTTGGTGCACTTGAGACAAGTGCACCCCCTGAAACAGTTCAACTTCGCGTGTGTGTACATTATGCTTTTGTCACCGTTCGCGTTCGCCGTCCGATCAGATTGCGTCCGCCGTCCGATCAGATTGCGTTCGGTGTCTGATCAGATTGCGTTCGGTGTCCGATCAGATTGCGTTCGGTGCACGATGAAAAGAGTATGCCGGAGACCTCCGCTACTAGATGTCCAAAACGATAAAAAACGTTTAAATGCGTGCGGCTATAGCCTCAGTCTTGAAAAAAAAGAGTAACTTTGCAGCATAGTACTATTTATACGTATATATTCATTAACAGCAAATTAAGATCAAGACCAATTCCTTGCGACGCGTGGATGCGCCGTCGGGAGTGTCACCCCTTTTGTTTAAACAGAAAGAAATATGCACAAAGCAGGATTTGTAAACATAGTGGGCAATCCTAATGTGGGCAAGTCGACGCTGATGAACCAGCTCGTCGGCGAGCGCATCAGCATTGCCACGTTCAAGGCGCAGACCACGCGCCACCGCATCATGGGCATCGTCAATGAGGAAGACGCGCAGATCGTATTCTCTGACACGCCCGGCGTACTCAAACCAAACTATAAGCTCCAGGAGTCGATGCTCGCATTCTCGGAGTCGGCGTTGCAGGATGCCGATGTGCTGCTCTACGTCACCGACGTCGTGGAGAACCCCGAGAAGAATCAGGACTTCCTCGACAAGGTGAAGCACATGACAATACCCGTGCTGCTGCTCATCAACAAGATTGACCAGAGCGACCAGAAGACGCTCGGCGACACCGTGGAGCGCTGGCACTCGCTGCTGCCCAACGCCGAGATTCTCCCCATTTCGGCTAAGAACAAGTTCGGCGTCGACATGCTCATGCGCCGCATCAAGGAACTGCTGCCCGACTCACCGCCGTTCTTCGATAAGGACCAGCTCACGGACAAGCCAGCACGCTTCTTCGTCTCGGAGATAATACGCGAGAAGATTCTGCTCTACTACGACAAGGAGATTCCGTACTCGGTAGAGGTGAAGGTGGAGTCGTTCAAGGAGACCGACAAGCACATCGACATACACGCCGTGATATACGTGGAGCGCGACTCGCAGAAGGGCATCATCATCGGACACCAGGGCGTGGCGCTGAAGAAGATGTCGACCGAGGCACGCAAGTCGCTCGAGAAGTTCTTCGGCAAGAGCGTATACCTCCACACCTTCGTGAAAGTGGACAAGGACTGGCGTAGCTCGCAGCGCGAACTCGACAACTTCGGATATAACCCGGAATAAACTCCCCTGAATAGCAAAGAGGGGATACTCTCGTCAGACTGGCGAGGGCCGGAGTAGGGTCAGCTTCGGAAAATCGTTAACAAGGATGCAGAGACCACATCCTACAAGCCTCCGTGAGATGCGGAGGAAAGAATGACTAAAAGAATATGGCAAATTTAGTGGCAATAGTGGGACGCCCGAACGTGGGCAAGTCTACACTGTTCAACCGCCTGACCAAGACACGTCAGGCTATCGTTAGCGACACCGCAGGCACCACACGCGACCGCCAGTACGGCAAGTGCGAGTGGAACGGACGCGAGTTTTCTGTAGTAGACACCGGCGGATGGGTCGTGAATAGCGACGACATCTTCGAGGATGCCATCCGCAAGCAGGTTATTGTGGCAACCGAGGAGGCCGACGTGGTGCTCTTTGTCGTTGACGTGCAGACCGGACTCACCGACTGGGACCAGGACGTGGCTACAATCCTCCGCCGCACCAAGCTCCCCGTGATTCTCGTGGCTAACAAGACCGACAACAACGACCAGATATACGATGCGGCTGAGTTCTACGCACTCGGACTCGGCGAGCCGCAGTGCATCTCGTCGGCAACCGGCAGCGGCACGGGCGACCTGCTCGACCTCGTGCTCACAAAGCTCAAACCCGAAGTGAAGGAAGACGTAGAGGACGGCATACCACGCTTCGCCGTAGTAGGACGCCCGAACGCCGGCAAGAGCTCTATCATCAACGCCTTCATCGGCGAAGACCGCAACATCGTGACCGAGATAGCCGGCACCACACGCGACTCTATCTACACACGCTACGACAAGTTCGGCTTCGACTTCTACCTCGTAGACACAGCCGGCATCCGCCGCAAGAACAAGGTGTCGGAAGACCTGGAGTTCTACTCGGTGATGCGCTCTATCCGCGCTATCGAGAACTCCGACGTCTGCATCCTCATGCTCGACGCAACACGCGGCATCGAGGCGCAGGATATGAACATCTTCCAGCTCATACAGCGCAACAACAAGTCGCTCGTAGTGGTAGTGAACAAGTGGGACCTCGTGGAGAACAAGGACCAGGCAGTCATCAAGACATTCGAGAACGCCATCCGTCAGCGCATGGCTCCGTTCGTCGACTTCCCTATCATCTTCGCCTCTGCGCTCACCAAGCAGCGCATCTTCAAGGTGCTCGAGACAGCCAAGGAAGTATACCTCAACCGCAAGGCGCACGTGGGCACATCGAAGCTCAACGAGGTGATGCTACCGCTTATCGAGGCTTACCCGCCACCATCAACAAAGGGCAAGTACATCAAGATAAAGTACTGCACGCAGCTGCCTAACACGCAGATTCCGTCGTTCGTGTTCTACGCCAACCTGCCGCAGTATATCAAGGAGCCGTACCGCCGCTTCCTCGAGAACAAGATTCGCGAAAACTGGTCGATGCACGGCTGCCCGATAAACATCTTCATCCGACAGAAGTAAATAAAAGGGGGTGCAGTTGTCCCTTAAGGGGGTGCAGTTGTCTCTTAAGGGGGTGCAGTTGTCTCAACTGCACCAACCTATTTGCACCAATCTAACTGGTTGGTGCACTTGAGACAAG
>UMHE01065743.1_pt1 | contig 19357 bp, 17 predicted proteins | sample 1965451 | NCBI WGS metagenome assembly UMHE01 (sample SAMEA4836090, study PRJEB28245) | human gut metagenome | biome: gut microbiome; material: fecal sample | place: Denmark | collected 2008 | reverse complement strand
TTTAAATTCTGAACGGTTTCGTCTAACCGTTTGATGAATAAACATTTAACGGAGTATCTGAAAAGTAATGGTAACGACTAGGAAACCGTGCGATTTTCAGCGTTTTGCGGTGTTTTACTATCAAATAACTCTTTCAGGTGCAAAGATACGACAAATCTTTGATATAGTATCCAATACAAACAGTATTCGCCATTTTTTGCCTTTCGATATATACCTATTTGCTTATGCCGTTATTTTTTGCAGATTTGGATAAAAAAGGAAAGGCAAAATTCAGGAAGCATTGAAATTCTTTACTTTAGTTAGTGCAAAAATCGAATAATTTATTGTAACTTTGCAGCGGATTCGGTGTGCATATAATACCATCCCAATTAAGATAAGTCGCAACATATATAGTGGTTTTCAATATGATTATGAACAATTGTACAATATTAACAGGTAAAAACACCGTTAATATTGCATATCATAAACCTTGGTAATTTTTCCACATTCAAATCTAATTAATTCGATTTGAATGTCATTGTCTTTGTAATCCGGCATGCTATTTCAGGCTTGTCGAGAGATTTTTTGTGCTATAAAATCAAGAAACATTCAAAAGATAAAAGGAAAAATTCAAATGGAAAAAATCAGAAATTGGAAACAAGATTTCTATACAATATGGGCGGGGCAAGCTGTGTCCCTGATAACAAGTGGGGTTCTTCAAATGGCCATCATCTGGCATCTGACAAATACAACAGGGTCTGCGATGGTGTTGTCAATGGCGACCTTGGTTGGGTTTCTACCTCAAGCGGTTTTAGGTTCTGCAATCGGAGTACTTGTTGACCGCTGGAACCGGAAAATGGTCATGATTGGTGCAGATGTCATCATAGCTTGTGCTGGACTGGTACTTACCGTAATTTCCCTGTCAGCGGAACTACCTGTATGGATAGTAATGCTCATCCTCTTCATTAGAAGCGTTGGCACTGCATTCCATTCCCCTGCGTTAAGTGCGGTAACACCTCTTTTAGTGCCTGAAGAACAGTTAGTCAAATGTGCCGGCTACACCCAGTCCATCCAATCGGCAAGTTTCATCCTAAGTCCGGCAATTGCCGCTTTTCTCTATGCAAAATGGGGGTTGAATTCTGCGGTTGCCCTTGACGTATTCGGAGCAATAATTGCCTGTATCACTGTTGCAATGGTTCACATCCCAAAACAACCGATTGAAGCGCTGCAGCAAGAAAACTTTTTCACCGAACTGCGCATTGGCTATAACGCAATACGACAAAATAAAGCTCTTTTCACATTGCTTTGGATAGGAGCAATCAATATGTTCATTTATATGCCAATCAATGCGCTATTTCCGCTGATGAGTATGAATTATTTCGAGGGAAGTACCTTGCATGCTTCCGTGGTGGAAATTGTTTTTGCAGTTGGTATGTTGTTGGGCGGACTTCTATTGGGCGCATGGGGAGGTTTCAAAAAGCGCATGGCAAATATCATCGGCTCTATCTTTCTTATGGGAGTGTCATTGACTGTTTCCGGCTTGCTACCAACCAATGGTTTTATGATATTTGCGATATGTTGTACGTTGATGGGCTTTTCTGCCCCATTCTATAATGGAGTACAGACCGCGCTATTTCAAGAACAGATACAACCCGAGTATTTAGGGCGTGTTTTCGGACTTCTTGGCAGCATCATGTCGTTTGCCATGCCGCTTGGGTTGGTAGTGTCGGGTGCATTTGCAGACCAAATCGGGGTAAACCGTTGGTTTTTGTTCTCAGGTATGGCTATTCTGCTTCTCGCTATAATAGCCTTATGTCTTCCACAACTTAGAAAGGTCGACAATCAAAAACAAAAATCATGATTTATGAAACGTAACTAAATCTAAACAGCAATAAGCCTCTGATAGGGAAATACGATTATCGGAGGCTTATTGCAATCTGTTTTAACTACTTATGTAATTCCTCTACTTTTCCTTTGTGGTTGAATTGGCTGTCGTATGCTCTGCCGTAGCCTGTCGAACTGTTCCCTGAACCATTCGCCTATGGGCTGGCGGTTGATTACGAGTGTCAGTTTAGACTTGTCCGCAGGGTCTTTCACCACTTGAAAGCCTGCTCTTTCTGTCGTAAAACTCCGATTATGTTCCTCCGAATAAAGTTTGCCCTCGTATATCAAAGGCTTACCATAAGTCAATGTCGTGGTCTGCCTTTCATTGAACCCGACAAGGCGGCACAGGCTCTCTATTCTCATAATTTCCTTTGCCATAGGAAACCATGCACACAGCTTTTCGATAATGCGTTTCAAACCTGATACTTCATCTTTGTGTCTGACACTTTTTTCCGCCATCTCCTTACGGTGATTCTGCTGTATTTCCAACAACTGGCGGTTGTGCTCGGTTTGCATCGTGTGTATGCGGTTTTGCAGTATCTCAATGGTTTCCTCATGGGTGGCAACTTCCCGATACAGGGCGGTGTTCTCCCTTTCCAAAGTCTTGACCTTGTTGCTCCCGAAAAGAGAACCGACACTTTCAGCTATGTTGGTCGCTGCGGTGGTGGCTGCACCTTTCAGTTTCTCGGTCTGTACCTCTTTCTTGGCTTGTCTGAGTTCCTGTTCGGTTTCGGTTTTCTGCTCCTGTAACCGCTTGTTTTCTGCATCAAGGGCAGCGTTCTTTTTCTGTATGTCCCGATAATACTGTGTCGTGGTGGTGTGCCGTGCTTCGGAACCTCGCACACCTCGCTGTAATCCGTATTTAGCCATAACCCTTGCATAATTGTCGTGGTACGCAATCAAGGTCTGACGGTTGAACAGGTCATCGGCACACAAACGGACGGTATTTGCTTTCTTGTGATACTTCCGTTTGCCGTCTTCCTGCTCTTTCTTGGCTTTGCGCCTTTCACCTGTCACGATGGGAACAATGGCTGCATGGATATGCGGTGTCTTCTCGTCCATGTGAAGATGGGCGGCAACCACGTTCTCCCTGCCGAATGTGGCTTGCAGCCATTGGATGCTGTCGCTGCACCATTCGTCAAGTCTTCCGTTTTCCTGTATGTCCATCATGTCCTCATGTGTTCCCGACAGAACCACTCGGACTACACGGACTTGGTCATGTGTAATCTTCCGCTTGATGCCTGCCGTGTTCAGCCTGTGGGCAATCGCTTCATCCCTGCCATGAACGCCATCGGGGTATTCTATAAGTACCCTGTTCAGATGCGTTCTTGTCGGGTCTGCGTTTTTAGGTATGATTCTTCTCTCTATATGGTCGGATTGTACGGTGTCCGATGAACCTTTTGCTTTCTTTATGTCCAATGAAAAATATCCCATGTAGTTTGATTTTTACGGTTATTGTTATGAGTGTATTCTCTGCCTGTGGCATTGGCTCTCAGGGTTTCCAAAGGGATTTCCCTTTGGCTCGATAGGGAGTTTTTAGCATTACCGTGTAATGCGTGAAGAAAACGCCCTATTGAGCTATGGTATTTCTGTCTAAATACCCTTGGGAAAGCGAACCTGTTCCCCTCTATATTTTCAGCCCTTTCTTTTTCGGTGGCTGCATCATCCGCCTTGCGGATTGTACTTGCTTCTCCTCCTTTATCGGCTCTGTCGATTGGGACAAGAGTTTTTTGCACAGGTACTCGTTCAAGTCATTATACCCTGCATAGTGAACCGACATATCCTGCAAGCGGTCACCCAACATCCGTTGCAGGTTGGCGTATGCGTTCCGTCCTGCTGTGTCATTGTCAAGGAAACAGCCGATTCGGGTATAGGTTGCCAATATGCTTTCCGCTTTCGAGAGGTTGGAAACGGAGTTGAGAATGACGTAATCCTGTGCATTCAATCGTGGGTGTTGCGGATTGTTCTTTACTCGGATGGTCAGGAACGAGAGATAATCCATGAAGCCCTCGAAAAGATAACAGACGGTTCGTGGCTCTTTTTGCTGTCGGATATGGGTGATGTCCTTCGGGGCGACACATCCCTTGAAGTATCTATTACGCACTTCATACCCTCTTGCCATATTCGGGAAGCCGATGGCGAAATAGGGTTTGTCGGCATTCTCAAACCGCAGTTCCTTACACTCCCTTTTGGCGAGTTCAATGTCTATCCCCCTTTCTTGCAGATAGGCAATGAGCGCAGGTGATGACAGCTCGCCAACTCTTAATACCCGATAAGTGCGGTTGTCGGATTGCTGCTTGCCAAAAGAAAACGATGCAGGGCGGATGTATGGTGTCCGTTCCTCTATGCGCTTCAACAGGCAGGTTACATCTTCCGTATGGTAGAGTTCCGCTGCCAATGCGATGATGTTACCGCCCTTGCCAAGTCCAAAATCGTACCATTTGTTGAGTTCTGTGTTTACCTTGAAAGATGCGTCCGTTTCCTCTCTCAGCGGTGATTTGTACCAAAAGCTGCTGCCCTGTTGCTTGACGGGCGTGTAACCCAAACTTTGCAGATAGTCTGCGATTCTGATTTGTTTAACTTCTTGTATGTTCATGATATTCTATAGATTTGATGATGATTGTAAAAACGTTGATTTGTTGAATGGCTTATATAACACATTTATTTACAGAAAGATATTTGCTCAACATCTTCTCAACAAACCACTCGCCAAAAGAGAAATCAACAATCGGGTGCTGTTCCTCTCTCAACTTCTCTTTTCGATTGTTGAGATTTTGTTGAGAGTGTATATTGTTTATTGTCAGCATAGTTATATCCTTATTCATCAATTCAACAAAAAAAAGAATGATATTACAGGGATTCAAGTTGTTCCCTCGTGACAGAATAGAAACGACCGACCCGTTTTACAGGCTCATACCGACACTCCCGATTGTAGTTGAATTGGTAGGTGGTATAGGTCAGTCCGTTGGGTGCAGGCGTAAGTTTCCAACACTCCTGCAACACCTTTCGGACTTGGTGCTTCTCCACTTTTACCTGCGAGTGTACCAGCAACAGAAGAATGTCGTTGTAGCAGAACGAGAATGTGTCCGTGCCGACACTATCCATGATGTCAAGTATCAGCTCGTGCATCTCTATCTCCAGTCGGTTACGGTTGCTGCGGATTATCTTCTGCAAGGCTTCGGTATGCAACAGCGATGGAGCAAACCACATACGGCTTTCCTTTTCGGTGGATAGTGTTCTGTGTTGCAGGAAATGAAGAAAGGCGGGTATCTCCGCTTTCAGCTTTTGCAGGAAGTCGGTATCATCAGACTGCAAGCGGTCTATCTTGCGTACCCAATAGCGTGTTTCCCCTGCATCAATGATTACAGGCAAGTACTCGTTGTTGGAGCATAGCACGAACTTGGCGAAAAACGCTATCTCGTCACGGTCTTTGCCTTTGGCTTCCACCTTGTAGGAAAGTGTGGTGCTTAGGTTCTTCAACCGCTCGCTGTCCTCCCTACGGTTGAGCAGCACCTCGTCCACCACGATAAGCAGTTTGCCGGCCCAGTCGGAATTGAATTGGCTACGGAAATCCTCGTTGGTGTTAAAGGTTACATTGTTCTGAAATAGGAGTTTTAGAAAATTCAGAAATGTGCTTTTGCCTGTGTTGCGTTCCTCTGATACCAACAGCAGGATAGGCAGCTTTTGAATGGGGTACAAGTAGAGCAGTTGTAGGTAGTCCATGCCCAACTCGTATTGCTCCCCGAAGATGTGACCTACCAAAGATTGGATATGCGAGAAATCGCCCTCTTTAGGTTGGTGGTCTATCGGTTCATAGAGGTTAAGGAACTTGCCGACCACGGGATGGTAGCCGATGTGTTCGGGTACGGTGCAGAAGCCGTCATACTTGGGAACGCTGCCGATGTAGTCCTTGCCGTAGTCTTGGCGCAGGGTTTCGTTGTTCCATGCTATGCGTTTCCTTACATACCCTCCGTTCAGTTTGGGCTGCTCCACAATCTTGTAAAGCGTAGTCCCCACTCGGATGAATTCCTCCTTTGCCATGCCACCATCCGATGGCGGTCTGTGGCTGTCTTGTTGTTTGTTAGCTGACATAATCAAATGGTTTTAAGTTTGAAAAATACCAGCTACAAAAGTATAAGCATTTATCGGATAAGTTGTTACGCAAAACGCGGCAGAACGGTGACAAATAGCCCCCGAAGAAAAAACTTTCAATGGTTTGGAACGGAAGTCGGGCAGGACAGACGAAAAAACTCCCAAAAAACGAATGTGGGGATTACGCTTTTCGGGAGAAAAAATTGGAGTTCCTGTTGATATGTCGGTCAGATTATATGCTGACACGCTGGCTTGATTACTCTATTCGTGACTGAATGAATGGATTCCGTCAGTCGTGCAACCAATTCAGCTACGAGAAGTATTCGGCTTTGGCTATGCCGTTGGTGTTCAGCGAAAAGAAGATGCTTGTTTTCTCTTTTCGCAAGTACAGTCTTTCAAGAACGGCATTGCGCACCTGCTTCGCACTGTATGTGCCGATACGGAACGCAAGGGCGATTATCGTTTCAAGGCTGTAAACCTCCATGCTGCACTTGTCGGACAGTCGGATGGTATGCCTTATCTCACACTCATTCAGAATGCCGTTCTTGCAGAGTGTCTTTATCCCTGCCCTGATAGTCGGGGCGGTTACATTGAACAACTCGCAAAGCTCCCACTCACTCATGGCGGTTGCCTGTATATCTTTCGGCATAACTACATTGCCGAACTCGTTCATTGTTATGATGTTTCTTTCCTCTTTCATTATCGTTTGATTTAAGGGTTACTGAATGGCATTGCAAATGTTCTTTTCCATATCCTCCAGTTTGTGCGACAATGTTTCCATATCCTGACTAATCTTTTGGGCTGTGATTTTTGCGTAAATTTGGGTCGTTTTTATGTTGGTATGTCCCAAAAGTCGGCTGACGGTTTCAATGGGTACTCCGTTGGATAACAGCACAGTGGTCGCTGCCGAATGTCTTGCTACATGATAGGTCAAGTGGACTTTTATACCGCACAACTTGGCAATGGCTTTCAGCTTCTTGTTGCAAGTCGTGTTACTCGGCATGGGGAATACTTTATTATCTCTTGTCATACCCCTGTACTTCTCTATTATCTTTCGGGGAACATCCAACAATCGGATATTGGATTCCGTGTTAGTTTTCTTTCTTCGGGTGATAATCCACAGATTTCCGTCAAAGAATGTTTGCAGGTTGTCTTCCGTAAGGTTCTTGACATCGGAATATGCCAAACCTGTAAAGGTGGAGAACAGAAATAAATCCCTGACAAGCTCGTGTGTCTTGTCGGGCATATCGGTGTTCATCATTGTGTGTATCTCCTCTCTCGTAATATACCCTCTGTCCACGCTTTCGGGAGAGTTGATGTACCCTGCAAAGGGATTGAACGGCAGACGACCGTCATTCCTCGCTATGGAAATAATGTGTTTCAGCACAATCATGTAGCCCCAAATGGTATTGGTGCGGCATTTTTTCTCAGTACGCAGGAAATACTCGAAGTCGTTGATGAACGAGAGGTTCAACTCTTTTAACGGAATATCTTCACGCTTGTAGGTATGGGGTAGGAACTCACGGATGTGCTTGCAGACGGTAACATAACGTCGGAATGTTCCTTTTGCCCTGCTGTGTCCCACTTTCTTGGCAAATTCGCTGTTGTGTTGTTCAAACAGTTTTAGCAAGGTTTCCTGTTTGATACCGATGCCGAGATAGGCATCTTTCAACTTGGCAGCAGTGACATAACCGTCCGTCTGCATCAACTCTTGATAACGGCGGTTTATCTCCACTCTGATTTTGTCAACGGCACGGTTGATTCTTTGCGCTTCGGCACTCTTACCCGAAGCACGGTTGTTCTTCACGTCCCACAGGCGCAAGGGAACATCCATCTTGCAACTGAACTGCTTAATCTCTCCGTCCACCGTAATGCGACACATCAAAGGCAGGTTGCCGTTGGGTTTCTCACTGCCTTTCTTCACGTAGAACAATACCTTAAATGTACTTCTCATAACTCACTTTTTTTTGGTTACAAAATTAATTCATAGTGAGTTACCGACAGATACGACACATAACGCCAAACGATGCAAAATTTAGGTTTCGCAAGAAATTTGCATCATCGCACGGGTAATGATAAAGTAACTGAACTTTTGCTGCGTTTGTCCATATTCTGTCTCTTCTTGGCTTTTGAACAAGAGAAAAATATAGCGTAACGAACGCTTTTTCAGTCTGTTCGCTACGCTTTACTCAAATTTGCTATTCCGTTAGGTGTTTATTTTAAGAATATTATTCCGCTGAGTTGTACATTCATATCATTTTTGCCTTCGCTGTCGATGGAAATATTGTTGGTAAAGAACACTCCGCCATCTCCGTAGAAGTATAGTGGCTTGCATCCGTTCTCTTTCTGCGCCGTGTCAATCTCGATCACAGGAATCGTCAGCATGACAGAATCTGATGAGACGGTTACGAAGGCCGTGTCGGCCAATGGTACAGAGCAATTGAAGTTGATGTTTTCGAAGCGTGTGAATCCCTTAGGAATTATGGATGCCCCTTTGGTGTTGATTTCAATCCAGTGGGAACCGCATTCGTCCACCTCTACGGTGTCCATCTGCATAAGTCCAAAGTTCCAGAATCCCACAGTTGTGTCAACAATCTCACGCACGACTCTTTCCGGGTACATGTTGTAGAGGTATTCCATCTTCTCGTCTGTCTCAATCATAGTTGCATTATCCCCGGATTTCATTATCTCTGAATATCTTGCCGAGTCCAAAGGAAAATTGATGTCGGGACGGTTAGAGGATAGTGCTTCCTTTACTTCGCTGACAAGGACTCTTCGGGATATGGCTGAGAAATTCTGCGGGCCAACAGACGAAAGTGCTGCAAGCGCTAGAAAGGACAGCGGAATCCATCGGAATCTTTTGCATTTGCTGACCGTCAAACCTATGCAGACAGCATAGCCCCAAACGTTGAAGAGGACTACGTATAGGCGTGGCGCGGTGATTCCGTAATCCGTTATCCTTTTGGCGATTCCTACCGTCATCAACATAAGAAGCGGAAGGAAAATGGCAGGCAAGAGTTTGAGCGCCTTGCGGTCGAATCTCCACTTGTTGTCTTCTTTTCGAAATTGTATCGGATAGAGCAGAAACATCATCAGTATCAGGCATATCATTGATGCCATTACAAGTGTTGATACCCATCCGCAGGGAAGCTTCCATTCAAAAAGGATCTTTACGGCATATACATAGAGCGTTACTACATAAGTGCCGAAAAGAGGAAATATCAAATAGTTAATCAGTCCGAGTCCAGTTGTTCCGGGACGTTCAGTGTCATGTCTCTCTTTTTCTGGAATCAATTGCATGAACACCATCGGCGCGACGAATATCATGCATACCAGGAACACGTCAGCGAACACCTTCCATCCGATTTCAACTCCGAAGAGCACATTGAATGCAAGAACGAGCAACTCCAGTCCTCCAGCGAGGAGCACCCCGACAGCAAAAGCAGTCGCGAATGCTGATGTGCAGTCGATGATATAGTTCCATAGCCTCATGTCATTGTTGGATTCTTGAAAGACAGGAGCAATGAATATTCCTGAAACTATTATCCCCACGAGTGTGACAGCTGCATTGGTCCAACTCAAATCCAGCGGCCAGGCCTGGCGGAACGCGAGGCAGACCCCTAGCCATAAGGCATTGACGGCTATAATCCAAAGCGGTTTTACGGTGTGTCTCTCGTCATTTCTCCAATCCGTGAGCAAGAGCTTTACCACCAGACTCAGCAGACCGGCGGTTATCGTCCAGAACATCAGGAAAAAAGAGTCTTTTCTATCTATTTTATCTCCAAAATGAATCAACACGACCGACATAATGGCTGCCGCTATCATAAAGCAAGCCGAAGTCGTAAATCTCTTGAAGGTCCCAGCCATTTTCTGGCATAGGTCCTTGATTGTGGTTTTGTCTATCATATTGCAAAATAATCAATTCTTAAATTTAACAATATTTTCTGAACCCTCAAATTCCAAATCACCCATCCGGCTCTGAAACAGCTTATCAAGGAGAATTATCCTACGGCAAAAGTTATCATGTATGATGAATTGCCGATAGCCGGACCGTATTCTGCGACACCGGTGAGATTTGCCCAATTCATGTGATTTATCTAAATTTGACGTGTCGGAATTTGAGACAGTCACGTTACGGATTCCGGAACATTGGATTTGAACTGGATTGGAAAAGGAAAACACTTACGACATTGAAACTTACATCGACAAACTCGAGGGAGAACTTGTGCGAATCTGTCGCGAATGCGGCTTTCCTGTGACGTCGGCGCCAAAGGAGGGAGCTGCGTCCCAAACAGCACCGTCAATGCTTTTGTCAAGTCCTGACATTGACGGACACTGGCAAAAATTGGGCGGGGACTATATTGCAGATGCAATGCCGCAAATTGCTGATTATCCTACAGTTGCCGTCGCGTGGGCCGCTTATCTGGGTATGGCGGTAGCCTGCGGTTGGGATTCGGACTGGGCAATGTGTGCGAACATGCCTTATTCAGTCTATTATGGCCGCCAGGGTTTCGATGACATGGATGACCACATCATCAGAGACATTATCGGCATTGACCTGAATTCTCCGGAAGCCGAGTCGCTTCGGGAACTTTTCCGCAAATGTGCAGATGCAACAGTCTCGCTGATACGTCACGAGCACATTGAACCACAGAGCATTGCTGCATATCAGGTCTTCGTGGCATCCTGTCAGGAGATGTACCGTATCGGCGCTGCAGTCGAACTGGCGCGTCTCGGCTACAAGTTTGAAAAACTATAACAGTTAAAGAATGAAATCATGTATCCCGTTTTGGCGACACTTCTGATACCGTTCCTTGGTACGACTTTAGGAGCTGCTTTCGTGTTCCTTATGAAACGCGATATGCCGGCATTTATGCAAAAGATTCTGCTGGGGTTCGCTTCCGGCGTGATGGTAGCGGCATCGGTCTGGTCATTGATAATTCCGGCCATCGACATGGGAGAGGGGTCGTATTCCGTAGTGCCTCCTACCATCGGTCTGCTGGCCGGCTTCGCATTTCTGTTGATTATCGACTACATCACACCGCACATTCATATCAGCGGAGAAGCGGAAGGTCCCCGTAGCCGCCTGTCACGGACCGCAAAACTGGCATTGGCAGTAACAATTCATAATTTCCCGGAGGGTATGGCGGTTGGCGTCGCGCTCGCCGGTTCACTCTCTGCGGATTTCAATCTGGCCGGTGCGCTGGCTCTCGCCCTGGGAATAGCAATCCAGAACATCCCGGAAGGAGCTATTGTGTCAATGCCTTTGCGCGCTGCCGGCAACTCCCGTTGGAAATCATTCTGCCTAGGAACATTGAGCGGAGTCGTGGAACCGATTGGCGGTGGGCTTGTATTGTTTTTGGCGACATCCATTCTGGGTATCATGCCTTACATGTTGGCGTTCGCAGCTGGAGCCATGCTATATGTAGTGGTCGAGGAACTGGTTCCTGAATATTCTAAGGGAGAGCACTCCAATATCGGCACAATAGGTTTTGCGCTCGGGTTTGCTCTGATGATGGTGTTGGACGTGGTGTTGGGGTAGATTCTTTATTAAGACAATGAATATGGTTTATCAAGATAAGATATTGGTGCGTGGCGCCAGGGTGTCCGGTTCGGGAAAATCCTCGCTGGCGCTTGGCGTGCTGTATTCCGAAATCGCTTCATTCCCGAACTTTTCAGAATGCAAGGATGGGACGAATAATGCAATATTGCCTGTCCTTATATAGCTGATATGAGCACTCTATGAGATTACTGATAGTGTTGCGAAAATACCAGCCCCACGCATTACTTTCCGAGTATTCCGAAGACGACCAATACCAGCCGTTCTCGCCGAAGGTGTCCTTGTCTCCATCGGGAATAGCCTCCATCCATTTATTCAAGGCGGCTGGAATATCTCCCTGATTATGCCAGACGAAAACATAGCTGAACGGGGAACCTGTTTTTGACGAGGTCTGCTCATTTTTGTCTGCCAAATCCGGACAACCGCCCAAATTTTGCAGAATGTCCCACCATTGACCGGAGGAAGGAAGATACCATCCTGTAGTAGATGCTGGAATCGGACAAGCCGTGTTGTGTTCGTCTGCTGCCTTGAATGCGGGATGATTGTCGAAGTTGCCGTATTTGCTTCGGATATGCTCACAATTGCCGTAACCGTTGATGTCGTTGTAGTTATCAGCTTGCGTCTTGCATTTCTTCAGCCCATCTTTTTCATATATTGCACTCCACCTTTCATTTGCCGGAGTCCTCTTCACGGACATGACAAGACCGTGTGCATTGCCTTCACCTCCCAGCTTCTCTTTTTCCTTTGCGCCGATACGGTTCCTGTCCGTCTGGAATACAATGCCGACGACATTGGCTACCCGCACTATTGAGATATCGGTGTCTTTAGGCAGCACTCGGCCGTCTGCAAGGAAGAAGTCGCCCACCTGCAGCTGATGCTCAATTTGAGTTACCTTTGCCCCGTTCACATTGTAAGTCTTATAGCTATTTGCTATGATACCGGCAGGGACAATTCTGAACTTTTTCTTGTGGACGCCATCGGCATAACTGCCGATAATGGTCGGGACAATCTGTGCAGATGGCGGAACGATGTAGCGGTAAGAGCCGCTCGTGGTCTTGTATGGCTTGTTTTCGCCGAAGTCTGCCGATGTCACGTAGTCGGGTATACCTCCGTTTTCAGAGTTGGTGAACCGATATATTGTCCTGGGCACTTCAATTACAGCCATCGCCATGCGGTGCGTCATGGAGAACGGGAGGTTGATGCGGCCGTCTTCGTTCTTGACGGGCGACAATGGGGCCGCAGCTGTCATGAGGTCGGAAGCAGTGTAGCCGTCCTGGTAATTGCTTTGGTCTGTTTTCGGCGTCCATTTCGAGATTACGTCAGCGAAGAAGGCGGCATCGTCGTCGGCGTTCGGATCGACTGTGCCCAGTAATGTTTCCTGATAGGGATAGTAGAGGAAATATCGGTCGGAGGAGTTGAAATGGAGCGTTGTGCCTTGCGGCAGAGTCCATTCAAGTTTGCCGTCGGCCTGTGTGAGGGTGAGTTTGATGTTTTCAGACGTCACCTTGCCGTTTTGCGTCACGTACAGGCCGCAGGCATCGCCTGCAGTGAACTCAGTGACGAATCCGTTCTCCACGGTACGTGTGACGGCGTCATTGTCATAGCCCCCGTCGGTGACGGTGATTGCAACGGGTACGCCGGACTTTGTCTTGCTGGTCAACATTGGCATGTCCTTGCTGCATGAGACTATCGCAAGGGCTGACAAGCATAATGTAGTGTATATATTCTTCAGGTTCATATCTTCTGTAAATTAGAAAGCAAGGACGGGACGCACATCAAAATTGCTTGTTCTTTGGCCGATATAGCAATTGACAATATTATCATACACGTACCAGTATCGTGCATAAAAGACGTATTCGCACTCCGATGAAGACCAATATAAGCCTTGTTTACCACTGAATACGTCCTTGTCCTCAATGGCAATCTTCTCCATCCATTTATCCAAAGCGCCAAGAACATCTCCTTGGCCATTCCATGTGAAATTATCGGAATCCGACGAGGTCTGCTCTTTTTCGTCTGCCAATGCCGCACAAGCGCCCAGATTCAGTATGATGTCCCACCACTGGCCGGAGGAAGGAAGGTACCATCCGGTAGTGGTCTGCGGAACCGGACAAGTCGTGTTATAGTCGTAGGCGGCCTTGATTGCGGGACAATTGGAGAAGTAGAAGCCGCTGCGGATATGTTCACAATTGCCGTAACCGCTGATGTCATTGTAGTTCTGCGCTTTTGTTTGACACTTCGACATCCACATGTCCATAGCCACTCCCCATGTGATGCCCGTAGCAGCATTTTTGATAGCCATCACAAGGCCGTGGGCATAGCCTTCACCTCCCAACTTCTCTTTTTCCTTTGCGCCGATGCGGTTCCAGTCCGTCTGGAACACGATGCCGACGACTTTCCTTGCAGCACCGGTATTCGGGTTGGTCAGCACAGGAGCGGGCTTGGGACTTGCAATCTTTATACTGCCGTCAGCGGACTTGCGCAGACCTCCATCGCTCCAAGTCCCGTCGGAGTAGAAGTAGTCTCCGATTTTAGGATCTGCATTCGCAATGATGTCCTCGGTGGAGCCGCTGTCGGTCCATGCATTACTGTTTACGGTCACGATATCCACTTCCAGCCCTTCTACCTTGACCGTAACATCATAGGTGCTAACCTTGCCGGGGACGAGAGGCTGGGCATCTGCAGGGGCATTGTAATGGAGAGTGGTGCCCAAGTCAGTTTCCACGGTCAGTAAGCACTGGCCGGCGGTTTCTTGCGGAATCACGAGTGCCTCGTAGGTAGCGACATATTGTTCCGGATCAGTCGGGGCTGACAGTTGACGAGACACGATAGTTCCCCGTGTGCCGCCCGAGCCCCAGTCGCCCATCATTGCTCCTCCGGCATCCGGCGCAACATAACTCGCTTCGAGCAGCAGGTCGCCACCGATACGCACCGAACTGATCCGTTCAGCAGAAGTGGCATATTCTGATTTCACGATGTTTACCACCACCTTGGAGATCTGGTGATAGAACTTCATCGGCACAGGATTGGCAACATAGTCCGAATAACTGGCCTCAGTCGCGGCGAAGAGCAGATCGCTCTGCGCATAGCCTTCACCACGCTGGTCGGCCTTGACTGCCCATTTGTCAGGTGCTGCTGCGGCATTTGCGCCACCTGCCGCGGACGACCCGTCGGCGCAGTACCATGCGCGAAATCGCTTCCTCTCGTCGTCGCGTGTCCACCCAAAGGGAATGTCTGTTGTCAATGTCCCGTCGGCCGCTGCGGTATAGATCTTCACTTCGGACTGAATGCCCCCGGTGGATGAGGTAGCCTCGACAGCTACCTGCTCGCCACCCGTCCAGGCATTGTTGTCCGCCGTGGCGCGCGTCATTGCCTCGATGCCGGCAGTCAAGCGCAGCTCCGGCATGTCCAGACCGCGCACCTTCTCTTTCGAGCAGGCGCCCAGCACGAGGATTGCCAGCGAGCATAATGTTGTGATTCTGTTCATTGTCGTAAATGTTCTATGTGTTGTCTCTCGTCCGGAGGCTGTAAGCCCGTCCGGAACTTGATTCGCAATTCACCACAAGATAAGCGAAAAAAATTAAATCAACCCGTTTTTTGCCGATATGTATCGGCTTGATTTTCAGAATCACACATCTTTGCGGTTTAGAACATTTTGTTTTTGTGGCTCAGGCTATTTTTTGTCGTTTGTGCTATTTTCGCTAAATTTAAGGCTGAAATTATTTGAGTCAATGAAAAGTCCGGATAAGATTTTGGTGCGTGGCGCCAGGGTGCACAACCTGAAAAATATTGATGTGGACATTCCGCTTGGAAAGATAGTAGGAATTGCCGGCGTGTCGGGATCGGGAAAGTCCTCGCTGGCGCTTGGCGTGCTTTATTCCGAGGGCTCAAGGCGTTATCTTGAGTCACTTTCGACATATACGAGAAGAAGAATGACACAGGCCGCGAGAGCCGATGTGGATGAGGTGCTTTATGTTCCGGCGGCTCTCGCAATGCATCAGAGACCGGCAATTCCGGGCATACGCAGCACTTTCGGCACTGGAACGGAACTGCTCAACAGCCTCAGGCTTATGTTCTCAAGATTGGCCAGTCACAGATGCCCCAACGGACACTATGTGGAACCCTCCTTGCGGGTAGCCGCAGGAAAGGACCTTGTCTGTCCCGTGTGCGGAGCGCATTTCTATCCTCCTGGAGCCGAAGACTTGGCGTTCAACAGCCAGGGGGCATGCCGGACTTGCGACGGAACCGGAACAGTCCGAACAGTGGACGAATCCACACTCATCCCTGACGAGAACCTTACGATAGACGAAGGGGCGGTCGCTCCATGGAACACGCTGATGTGGTCGCTCATGAAGGATGTCTGCAGAGCAATGGGTGTGCGCACCGACGTTCCTTTCAAAGACTTGACAGACAAGGAGAAAGACATTGTCCTTCATGGTCCTGCCGAAAAGAAGCACATTCTCTACAAGGCCAAGAATTCCAATGACGCGGCCGAGCTGGATTTCACTTTTTACAATGCCACCTACACTGTTGAGAATGCTTTGTCGAAAGTCAAGGACGAGAAAGGCATGAAAAGAGTTGAGAAGTTTCTCAAGCTCAATGTCTGTCCTGACTGCGGAGGCACAAGGCTTTCCGACGCGGCCAGGGCTCCAAGGCTCAGGGGAATATGCTTGGCTGATGCCTGCAAGATGACTCTCACAGAGAGTGTAGAATGGGTAAAAGGCGTACCGGCTTCACTTCCTGAAGAAATGAGACCTATGGCCAAAAGCATCTGCGATTCTTTTCTCGATGCAGCCAAACGCTTGATGGACTTGGGAATAGGCTATCTGTCCATGGACCGTTCGGCCGCAACTCTTTCGACTGGAGAACGCCAGAGAATGCAGCTTGCCAGAGCTGTCCGCAACCGCACTACCGGAGTACTGTACGTCTTGGATGAGCCGTCAATCGGTCTGCATCCGTCGAATATCATTGGCCTTTGCGGCGTGATGGAGGACCTGATAGCGGACGGGAATTCCGTGGTGCTGGTGGACCACGACACCCAGATTCTGGCCAAATCCGACTGGATGATCGAAATGGGGCCAGGAGCCGGCTCGAACGGCGGAGAAGTGGTGGCGCAGGGCACTGTCAATGACATTGAGACCAATGTACAATCTAAGATCGGACCATTCCTTTCGGGCAAAGCTTCTATTAAAGTAAGACAACAGGTAGAGGCAGCCAATATGTTCAATGATGGGAAGATAACGATGACTACTGATGCTATCCACACAGTCCGGCCGCTCAGTGTGGAAATTCCAAAGGGCCGGCTTACTGTGGTCACTGGAGTCTCCGGTTCAGGCAAGACCACCATGGTGCTGGAAAGCCTCATTCCCGCTCTTCAGGCGAAAATCTCCGGCCACGATCTGCCGCAGCATGTGAAGTCTATCGAGGCTGACGGAATCCGTCAGGTCAAGCTCATCGACGCTTCTCCTATCGGTATCAATGTCCGCTCTACCGTAGCTACTTATGCCAATGTCCATGATGAACTCAGGAAAGTGTTTGCCAAGACTCCGGACGCGAAAAAGCACGGCTACAAGGATGGTGACTTTTCATACAATACAGGCAAGTTGAGGTGTCCTACCTGTGATGGTACAGGTGTGATAAGCCTTGACGTACAGTTTCTTCCTGATGTGGATATCCCCTGCCCTGATTGCCGCGGCTCCAGATATTCGAAAATCGCTGGAAGCATAAGGCGGGAAAACGCTGCCGGAGAATTCCATTCGCTTCCGGAACTTATGGACATGGACATCAATTCCGCCCTGGACGCCTGTGCAGACCTCAAGCTTATCAGCCAGCGGCTCAGAGTATTGCGTGATCTCGGTCTCGGTTATCTGACATTGGGAGAGGAAACCCCGAGTCTGTCAGGCGGTGAAGCCCAGAGGCTTAAACTTGCCAGCGAAATGGGCCGAGGACAGAGCGACTCCGTTTTCGTGTTCGATGAGCCGACCATCGGTCTTCATCCGTCAGACGTGATGACGCTCCTGAATGTATTCCAGAGCCTTATCGACCACGGCGCCACCGTCATTGTCATTGAACATGACCTGGATGTCATCCGCAACGCAGACTATATCATTGACATGGGCCCCGGCGGAGGCTCCGAAGGCGGAAGAATCGTGGCGACCGGCACGCCGGCCCAGATCCGGGCGGCGAAAGACAGCGCGACCGGACGGTTCATATGATTGATTTGATTCTCTGGCCGATGCGGAAGCCTGTGCTCATATTGCAATCAAGTTGCTGTGACAGCAAATGTTTTCGGAAAGGCGGCCAGCGCAGGTCCTAAGTGATTCCGATTTGGTTCCAAATAAAACGTTTATACGGTACAAAGTGGCAAATCGCAAGCGTTTGGTCCCGCAAAAACATTTTAACTGGTACCAAGCCAACTCGCATAGTTGGAACTGGCGAGAGACGAAGCGCGGGCTGCAAAATATGACTGGATAAAAACTGAGCCGCGAAAAGCCACCTGTTGGGGATGGAGATTCGGACCGAAAACCTCTTTATGGATAACCGCGAGGATGTAGCCTTCCTTGAATCAGAAGAAGGTGTCAAGATCATCATTAATCTCCACGTCATAGACTATCTTTAGGCAGATGGCCAGAAGATATTGAATTGGGAAGAAAACAAAGAAATATGCAAAGTATATTTTGCATTATGAAAAATACACTTAACTTTGCGATCGGAACACAATTCAAGTAATCGTCATGAATAGCAAAAGTATCCTTATGCCTCACTCCTGCCAGAAGATTGGCTGGTGGCTTCTTCTCCTGACTGTTCTCATTGTAGTAGCCAAGATTATCGTCTTATATACCACACATAGTATTGATGTGGTTTGGTATCTGGCAAAATCATCCCACCTCATTCTTATTGCATCACTGTTCTTTATTACCCTCTCCAAGGAGAGAGTTGAAGACGAAATGATCTCCGGCCTGCGGCTGAAGGCCCTGGGGCTAACCGGTTATGTGTTTTTCGTAGCTTTCCTGCTCCTGAGCCTTGCGCTGGAATTTCATTTGCTCGATTTGTTTATGAATAATGACGGAACCCTGAGTCTCTATTTGAGCGAGTTGTTCCTAATCATATTGCCCATAGCGGGCGCAGGCCTGTACTATCTGATCTTCCGCGTACTTCTTTGTCAATCCAAAAAGGAACAGGCTCTATGAAAAACACAGTCCGCGTAGAAAGGGCCATCCTGGACATCACCCAACTGCAGTTGGCCGACGCAGTAGGCGTAAGCCGCAACACCATTATTTCCATTGAATCCGGGCGTTACCTCCCTTCTACCGTATTGGCCTTGAAGATTGCCCGCCATTTTGGGAAACCGGTTGAATCCATCTTCCAATTGGACGAGAACGACTGAGAATCATTCTACGATACAATAAAACAAGCCACTTTTTCGTGAGCTTGTGGCTGATTTCAACGCCCTGCTGGCGCATCCGTTCCCGCTACGCCGAAGAAACGAAAGAAATATTCATGAACACTTCCGAAGACGGTTTGCACAATGAAGACATGTATGGCAATGTGACCGGCATCATCGTTTGCGCCAAGAGGTGAGTGGACAGTTGCATAATTTGTGAGTTCAATTTTTAGGCACTGGGGAATTCCAGTGTTTTTTTTTGTGCGTAGTTTTTCGCTATTGTAACGGATCATTTCTTTGCGTTACGGCATGACTTGACTAGTTCCATTATATATAATTATAATATAAATATATTGTTATAATATATAATAGTTATATATAGTTCTATGAAACATAATTAGTTTACATGGTATTGTATTTAACGAAAAAGTTATTGAAAGTCAATATTTTACATTTAA
>UMHE01042347.1_pt1 | contig 19371 bp, 12 predicted proteins | sample 1965451 | NCBI WGS metagenome assembly UMHE01 (sample SAMEA4836090, study PRJEB28245) | human gut metagenome | biome: gut microbiome; material: fecal sample | place: Denmark | collected 2008 | reverse complement strand
CAAAATGTTTTCAAAATGTTTTCAAAATGTTTTCAAAATGTTTCATTTTTTATTAGGAATATCAACACTTTATCTATAAATTCGCAAAATGACTGAGACAAATCTCAGTACCACAAACCCATAAAACAAGAAAAACCAACTGAAACGAAATGAAATACCGCAGCCTCATCATAGCCATTGCTACAGCATTGTCAATATCGGCATTGACCCGGATAGAATCAGCGGCGCAGACAGTAATTGCCGGCAGCATGTTCGGCCGCACTTCATATCGGCTGAAGGCTGAAGTGGCAGATTCCACCAACAATGAGCCTATCAGTTTCGCTTCCATCTACATGAGGCACATCAAAGATACCATCATAACGAATTTTTCATTGACAGGCCCCGACGGCAAATGCGAGATAAATGACGTAACCAGAGGAGATTACGATGTTTTCGTGGAGTTCATGGGCTACAGCAAATTCCACAGGCAGCTCTATATAAGCAAAGACATTGACCTCGGCAAGATCCTGCTAAAGCCGGACCTTGAGGCTCTGAAAGCGGCAAGAGTTTCGGCCAATGTGAATGCCATGGAAATCCGTAAGGATACCATAATATATAATGCGGCAGCGTTCAGGACCATGCCTACAGACAAGCTGAAGGACCTGCTCAAGCAGATGCCGGGCGTCGAGGTGGACGGGAGCGGAAACGTGAAGGTGAACGGAAAAACCGTCTCACAGATCACTCTGAACGGAAAGACGTTCTTCCTGGGCGACAAGATGGCAGCGCTGAACAACCTGCCGGCATCCGTTGTGAACAAGGTGAAAGTGGTGGACAAGGAGTCCGAGACGGCAGAATTCACCGGCATCAAGGATGACAAGAAGAAGACAGTGATGGATGTGGAACTGAAGGACGAATACAAGAAAGGCGTGTTCGGAAACATCAGTGCAGGGGCAGGAACGAGCATACCGGGAAAGCAGCGGGAGGAGTACAAGGAATACAAGAAGTTCCTGTTCAACACCGGTGCGTTCATGTCGGCCTACGGCAAGAAGGACCAGCTCACGATATTGGGCAGCGGTCTCAACATTGTAGGTGCAAATGACGGAGTAATCGTCACAAGCGGCAACGAGGAATACGGCAAGAAACTGGAAGGAGGCGGGATGCACACGACTTGGCGCGGCGGAGCGAACCTGAACACGGACAGGATAAAGAAAATGGAGACCAGCGTGTCAGCTACTTTCACGTCCGACCAGGTGAACAAACGGAGCAGGACTGACCGCATCACCTACCTCGACGAGGGAAACCTGGAGGACAATGACACAAAGACATTGACCGGAGACGTGCAGAAGTTCTCGGCCGTCATGGAAATCAAGAACAAGAGCAAGAAGAAATACAATTTCAAGTTCACGCCGGCATTTACCTACAATGACTATTCCGACCATGGTAACGGCATGACTGAGAACACGTTGGACGGAGTGTCACAGAGCAGGAACATATCTTCATCAGCCGAGAAGGAAAGGACATTGTTCACGAAAGGCGACGTGACTTTCGGCGTGAAGGACATCGGGAAGAAAGGGCGTTCCGTGACGGTTTCAGGCTCATATGCTTACGGCAGCCTGGACGGGAACTCCAGCGAAAGCACTAACACCACGTATCTGGACGGAAGCACGGTTTCGAGGGACCTGCTGTATGACAATGATGGCACACGATACTCATACGGCGGCAGCTTCAAATATGTGGAGCCTATCGTAAAGCATTGGGCAGCAGAGGCTTTCGTATCCAGTTACTACAAGGTGCAGACAAGCACGTCCGATGCATTCAACGCGGCGGACAACAGCAGCAACGAGTATTATTCCTCACTTAGCGAGAACTACTACATCACGAACTACGGCAGGCTTCTTGTCCAGTACAACAACAAGTCCACCAATCTTCAGGCCGGCGGTTTCGTGAGAGTCATAAACAATGAGAACCACGGCCGGTCCTACGGACTGGACACCCATACGGGAAAGGGAGAATGGGCCACTGCATGGTCTCCTTTCCTGAAACTGACCACGACCATAAAGAACAATTTCATCCTCCTGAAGTACGACATGAATTCGGAAAGGCCGACTCCTTCCAGCATAACCCCTGCTGCCAGGATACTGAATCCGCTGAGGATTTCTGCCGGAAACATCTATCTGAAGCCGTCGTTCACGCACGATTTCTACCTTACTGCAGACGGAGATTTCGAAAGATGGAATTACTACATCTATATGGACGGAGAATACAGCAAGGATGCGAAATCAAATGCCTCATGGTTCGACAAGAACAGCGTAAGGTACAGCATACCAGTTAATTCCAGAAAAGGCGGCGGAAGCATCCAGGGATATTACAATGCCCATATAAACCTGACCAAGAACAAGAAGCTTGCGCTAAGCACCACCCTTTCATTCAGATACTCGAAATCAGTCAGTTACCAGAGCACCGGCAGACTGGACCTGATGGACATTGACCATTTCGACTACCCGACATTCATGAAGGCATTCTGGGGAGACAATGCTTCCGGAGACTTGTTCTACTCCGGGAAAAGCGGTTTCAAGGAAAGCACTATGACAGGGGTGGAGGCCAACGGCGAAATAGGACTGAGATGCAGACCCATTGACAATCTCACCATAGCGCTTATCAGCCGGACCACCCTGGACCGCTCGAAGTACTCGCTCGACCAGAACGCGAATATGAACGTCTGGGAGTTCGGGCAGTACGGTACCGTCGCATGGAACACGCCTATCGGCATCGACATGATGACAAGACTGATCTGGACTTCCAGAAGAGGATATGCCAAGGGTTACAATGACGACACCTGGGACTGGTCCCTGATATTGTCCAAGAGCGTCAAGTCATTCAATTTCGCACTTGAGGTGCAGGACATTCTCGACAATGACAAGTCCATGTCGCACACTTTCAGGGAAAACTACGTCCAGGATTCCTATACCAATGTCATGGGCAGGAACATCCTGCTGCGTGTAACATGGAATTTCGGCAAGATGAACTCGTCCCGCAGCCGTGCCGCGAGGAACGCCATGTGGAAACTTTCTTATTGACAAGTCCTCCGTGCGAAAGCCTGAGAAGTTGAAATACTGAGCAATAATTGCTATATTTGGCGTTCTATAAACAAAGAGAAAGAATTCTATGGAAAAAGTGATATTGACAGGCGACAGGCCTACAGGCAAACTGCATCTTGGACATTATGTGGGATCATTGAAACGCAGAGTGGAGTTGCAGAACGCGGGAGACTACGACAAGATGTTCGTGTTCATCGCTGACGCCCAGGCACTTACAGACAATTACGACAATCCCGAGAAGGTACGCCAGAACATCATCGAGGTAGCGCTCGACTATCTTTCATGCGGAATCGACCCTGCAAAATGCACATTGTTCATACAGTCGATGATTCCGGAACTTACCGAGCTCACTTTCTATTACCTGAATCTCGTGACGGTATCCAGACTTCAGAGAAATCCTACGGTAAAGTCTGAAATCCAGATGAGGGAGTTCGAGAACACTCTTCCTGCAGGATTCCTCTGCTACCCTGTAAGCCAGGCTGCAGACATCACCGCATTCAAGGGAACCATCGTTCCTGCAGGTGAAGATCAGGAGCCGATGCTGGAGCAGACCCGTGAAATCGTCCGCAAATTCAACAGCATCTACGGAGACGTGCTCGTAGAACCGGAGATTCTGCTTCCGCAGAACTGTGTATGCATGAGACTTCCGGGCACTGACGGCAAGGCCAAGATGAGCAAATCGCTCGGCAACTGCATCTACCTCAGCGACGATGCAGCCACAGTATGGAAGAAGGTGAAGAAAATGTCGAACGGCGAACCTCGTATGAGCCAGGACGAACCGGGCCATCTTGAGGGCAATGCCGTATTTACCTATATGGATGCATTCAGCACGGCGGAGGACTTCGCGGAATTCTGGCCGGAGTTCAAGAGTCTGGACGAGCTGAAGGAACAGTATGTGAAAGGCGGTATCGGTGACGGCACCTGCAAGAAGTTCCTCAACAGCGTGCTCAACAAGCACCTCGACCCGATCCGCGCACGTCGCCACGAGTTCGAGCAGGACATTCCTGAAGTGTTCAACATCCTGAAACGCGGCACCGAAAAAGCCCGCGAAACAGCAGCACAGACATTGTCAGAAGTACGTAATGCCATGCGCATCAACTACTTCGACGATGCAGCGCTCATCGCTGAGCAGGCTAAGAAATACGAGAAATAATTTATTCGTAGTCGTCATATCCCGGCGGATCGTCCGGGAGGTCGGCATTGAAATCGATCTCACCCCACATGGCGTCGATGGTGCGGCGGTCCTTCTTGGTCGGACGGCCGGTGCCACGGTCACGCTTTACGAAGAATGTCTCCACAGGAGCCTTGAGTTTTTCAAGTTCCTCTTGTGGAGTTTGATTTTCAGCATATTGCGGAACAAGCTGAGCCCCGACACGGTTCTCAATCAGTCCCAGAACTTTCCATTTGTAATATACGGCAGCCTTACGGACAGTTATCACATCCCCGACCTTCACATCGTGGGACGGCTTCGCATCGGCATCATTGACCTTCACACGATTGCCCTTGCAGGCTTCAGCCGCTTCACTGCGCGTCTTGAAGACCCTTATTGCCCATAAGAACTTGTCAATACGTACTGACTCCATGATTACCTAGTAACATTAATTTAATCTGCCCGGATTCTTACGGAGAAATTCCTCGATGGACGCCACCTTCTCATCATCATCCGGAAGTTTTTCCTCAGCCTCCGGGTCGATATACTTGTCTTCCTCATCATAAGGCTCGATGGTCACCTCGAAAAGCCTCGTGTCCCTGTCCTCCGGAACCAGGTAGAAATCAGTCACATCCGCAGGCACCAGAACCAGTTCTCCGGCCTTGAAGTCATACCTGGCCGCACCGGTCTTCTCATCCTGGATCTGAACGGAAGCCGCCCCGCCAAGACACACATATACCGTGAACGCATCTGTCGTACCCGTATCAATATGAACCGGATCCTTAAGGTCAATGCTGGTGACGCTGAATTCCCTCAATGCAGCCACGCGGTCCGTGATTTTGCCCGCTGCAGCATCCGGATTTGCCACTGAACGAACATTGGCATCGAACGCTTTCGCAGAATGTTTTCCCGCAGGGATATAAAGGTCGCCGTCATACTTGCCCAGGTCAATGAAATCCAACGTCGCCTCAAGCGCAAGTTCCTCAACCTGAGTCAGTTCACCGAACCCATATATTCTGAAATCAAGGTCTGACGACTCAGTTATTTCCAATATGGAAACACCTCCCTGAGCAGCATGAGAGAGGCACGGAGTCACCAGAAACACGTCTCCCTTATGCGGAGTCACCACATTGAGCACCTCTTCCAGCGTCCCGTTGTGGCATCTGTCATACAGTTCCGCTGCAGAGACCTCCCTCTTGAAGCCCATATAGACCTTGGAACCGGGCTCAGCATCAGCGACATACCAGAGTTTCATCTTGCCGAGCGTATCATAGCGCTGGGATGCGGTCTCGTCTGTCGGGCACACGGTCAGAGGCATCTTCCCGTCAATGCGGAGCCACTTGACCATAAGCGGAAACTGCCTTCCGTAAAAAGAATAGCAGTTCTCCCCCACCAGTTCCTCAAGATAAGTTTCAAGCACCTCACTCAGAGTGCTTTCCGCCAACCAACCACCGGTCACTTCAGAATCGGTCTTGCCGATATCGGCAATTCCGGTCGTCTCAGTTCCCCACGCAGTTTCCTCGACTACAGGATTGAACTTCAACGGATATAATTTCTTCTTTTTCTGTTCCATAATCATAATCCGGCGCCATCTTGTACGCCCATCCTGCAAAGTTAACTAAATTCCGTCAATGACAGCAGTCAGCTGACTTGCAAGCGAGGTATTGTAACCGGTAGAAATATACACCACGCGGCCGAAACTGTCGCACATTGCGATGACAGGAAGCGTCTTGGAAGCGGTATGACAGCCTTCGCACAGCATCTCACGGATTTCCCATTCCGGGTCAATGCCATAATGCCAATCCTTATTGACATTCAGCTTAACCACTGCCGCCTCATTCTGTCCGAGAACCACCACAGGGCGTCCCCATTCCTTGAGCTTTCCGGCTACAGCCTGCATTTCCCTGATCGCATGGTTGCTCGGCTCATCACCCGCACCAAGCACGGCCAAAAGGAAATATCCCCTGCCTGTGGTACTGAGCAGCGACACCTTGTCCGCAGCCTTGCCCTCAGATACCGGAATATAGAATGCTTCCGGATTCATTGCGCCCAAAACGCTGATTTCCTCTGCAGAATGACGCATAACCAATTGGACATCAGTAGTCTGATCCTTAAGGACATTGAAAGTAACCATCCTCGCAAGAACCTTTCCGCTTGCCATACGTGTTCCGCTCGTCAGCACATAGTTTCCCTCATCCAGCTGGAACGGCTTGCTGAAACTCTTCGCTGAAGCATCCGCCCCCAGTTCAGTCGCGTCTCCGCCCTCGAAATCGAGAAGCACCCGCCTGCCGTTCTTCAGAATCTTGGCCAATGTGAAGTGACGGTAGTATTCCGGATTCTCCGGCATTCCAGCCTCCGGTTTATAATACATTGTCATCCAGCCTTTTTCAGAGACTGTTCCCACCTGATTTCCGGCGCCCATGACGATATCGTTCCATTCTCCACCTGTGAAATACTGCGCCTTTCCGGTCATCTGGTCTATCCTTGCCGGGATACCGAATGTCCTCAAAGCAGCCACCGTGAAGATATCACGGGAACGCCTGTCTGACTTCCTGAGGCTGAGAACGCCGGCCGGAGTCGCCTGCAGACGCTTGGAGTTCAGGCTGTCAGCTATTTCGAGATTCTCTTTCGCCCAATTGATTACAGATGCCGTCTTCTCAGCATCCGTCATATCAGGAGCAATCTGCGTCAGAACTTCCCTTATCTGCCTGCGGTACGGCTGTATGAATTCGCCTGCCACACGCGGGCACAACACATATTTATAGAACAGTTCCGCATCAGGATAGTCCTCCGCAGAGAAGTCCACAGACTCCAGAGCATCTTCCAGAACATCCGATTTCGTGTCACGCAGGTCTTTTCGGGTAAGTGTAGCCAGCATCGGCAGAGCAGTCTCCACATTGCCCTTTTCATAGGCCTCGGCAATGAATTTCCGAACCTCGCGCCAGTTGCCCTTGGCGTCAATGAGCTGACGGCAAGCCTTGTCCGCATTCTCCTTAGACAGTTCCGGAAGACCGAGACGTTCACCGGCATTGTCCGATGTCGTGAATGTAGATGTATATGCGTGACGGATAGAGTCTTCCTCAGCAAGTCTCACCTTGTTCGCCTCTACAGCCTCAGCGGTCGCGTGAGCAGGGATATTGCCCGGAGCAGGAGGATTGATGTCGCACACAATCTCGAGAGAATCTCCGACCTTATGGCTCAGAACGATGTCCTTGCGGCATTCAGGACCGTCGCCTTCGAGTTTCGCATAACCGAAATTGCCGTCACTATATGCCCACACCATCATATCTCCAAGTCCGGTGTGAAGCGATGCCTTCCCGTCCTTGTCCGCAGCCAATGTCACAGCAGGGAACACTTCTCCGTAGTTATAGATGCAGAAATCCACCTTCGCGCCGCTGACAGCATTTCCGTCAATGTCTTTTACTGTAATGACATTGTCACGTGTCTTCACGTAGTTTCCTATCACATTGATTTCAGTGAAGTTAGGCGTGCGGCGGATAACATCTTCCTGTCCGTTGTAGTCTCCGAACACGCGGGTGTGCATAAGCATTGCCCGGGAAGCGGGCTCGTTAAACCAGGCCATATTCAGTTCCGGCTCAGGCTCGCAGGCTCCGAGAAATGACCATTTCCCGTCAGTCCAGACTTCCACCCAGGCGTGGTTGTCGTCAGTATGCGCCCATCTCGGGGTATAGACCTGACGTGCAGGGATTCCCATGGTACGCATCGCCGCCACCGTAAATGTGGATTCTTCTCCGCAACGTCCTTCTCCGCTCAGGATGGTAGCCATCGGGGATGAAGTCCTTCCGTCAGACGGCGTATAGGTCGCCTTTTCGTGGCACCAATGGTTTATTTCAAGCGCCGCATCGTGCATCGAGAGGCCTGCGACACGGATTTTGAGCGTATCGTAATATACCTTTCTGAAATCATCCAGGCGCTCGTTGTTCACTCGTACCGGAAGCACGAAATGTCTGAACAGCTGGTCAGGCACGTCCTTGCCCCACGGCATCTCCCGTCTTGCCTGCAACGACATTTTCACATTTTCCCTGAAGAATTCTTCGCTGTAATCGCCCTGGTCCGCGATATCCATATACCGGTACAGGAATTCCATCGATTCCTTCTCCCCGATATGATTTCCGCAGGATGCAACAAAAAAGGCTGTGGCAATGCTCAATGTCAATGCCACAAGCCTCGAATACATGTTTCTCATAATGCTGTCTGTACTTGTGGTTTCCCGCAAAGATAGCATTTTTTCCGCCTCGCAAAACGGATAATTTTCATTAACTTTGCGGCCTTTATCCGCAGTGGCATATGCGGACCTAATCTGCAATTGACGAGGAAATGAAACGGACAGCTGTCATCAGAACGGGTATCTCATTGATACCTATCATAATACTGATCATATTATTGGCATTGAACATCAGCTTTTTCGGGAGCGATGCGATTCTTGGCGCGAGCCAGGTCTCACTGCTGTTCTCCGCAGGCATCTGCGTGTGGCTGGCGATGTGGCTCTTCAAGAAGCCGTGGCAGGATTTCGAGGATGCGATACGGAGCAATATCGGTGACGTCACGACCGCGATTGTGATATTGTTCCTGATCGGAGGCATATCGGGAACCTGGACCATGAGCGGAACTGTGCCGTCAATGATATATTATGGTGTGAAAATCATCTCCCCGAAGATATTCCTGCTGACAGCCTGCGTTATCTGCGCGTTCATCTCCGTGATGATAGGCAGTTCGTGGACCACCATCGCCACCATAGGAGTAGCGCTTATGGGTATCGGCAAAGCTCAAGGCTTCAGTGAGGGAATGATTGCGGGCGCCATCATTTCCGGAGCGTATTTCGGGGACAAGATTTCCCCGCTTTCCGACACGACCGTGATGGCCGCCTCCATTTCGGGCACTCCCCTTTTCAGACATATCAAGTACCTGATGCTCACGACCATACCGTCATTTGCATTGACATTGGTCCTGTTCCTTATCCTGGGATTTCTGCACACCGGCAGCGATTCGGCGCAGATTTCCGTCTATACTGAGACATTGGCCTCGAAATTCAACATTTCGCTCTGGACTCTGGTCGTTCCTGTCGCGACGGGCATCATGATTGCGCGGAAGCTTCCGGCTCTCGTCGTGCTGGGCCTGTCCACTGTTATCGCGGCCATCTTCGCTCTGATTCTGCAGCCGCACATCATTACTGAAATCGGTGTGGGCTCTCTTCAGTCAATGGGCCTGAGCGCAGAGGGTGCAGGAAAAGGCGGAGTGATGTTCACCGGCATTGTCAAGACCATCTATGATTCGGTTTCGGTGAATACCGGCGTGGCGGACGTGGACAAGCTGGTTTCGTCAAGAGGTATGCTCGGTATGCTCAATACTGTCTATCTGATCATCTGCGCGATGTGTTTCGGCGGCTGCATGAAGGCCAGCGGAATGCTTCACCACCTGGCTTCATTGATCCTGCCGATGACCAAGACGCGCACGGGTCTCGTGGCCTCAACTGTGGGCACTGGTGTCATACTGAACGGCGTCATCTCGGACCAGTATCTCTCCATCATCCTGACTTCCGACATCTACAAGGACATCTATGCCAAACGCGGCTATGAGAGCAGGCTGCTCGGACGCTCCGTAGAGGACTCATCCACGGTCACTTCGCCGCTTTTTCCGTGGAGCAGTTGCGGTATGACGCAGGCCACCATCCTCAGCACCGCGACCATCGCCTACCTCCCGTATTGCTTCTTCAATATCATAAGCCCTCTGATGAGCATATTCATGGCAATGCTCGGGTACAAGATCCGGAAGAAAACTAAATAGGGAAAGTTGAAAATATCGCTTATTAGTCGTATATTCGTGGATACGAAAATACAACTAATAACGTGCTATGAACCGTCAACTGCTTTGCGCAGCACTTGGTATTGCGCTTTTATGCTCTTGCAACAGATGCCCTGAGGGCACTTTCTGTATCGGTAGTGACAAGGAATCCGTAATCAGCGGACTCCACGCGCCTTGGGACAGCCTCGAGGACGACACCCATTTCTCCTGTCTGACCGGAGACTCCGCCTTCAAATTCGTTTTCGAAGTCAATGATTCCACGCTGACCGTCAATAAAAATCCACAGGCCGAACTGGACCTGCTGAATGACGACAGGGTGGAAATTTTCTTCAGTGCGGACAGCGCCATGACCTGCTATTACGGAGCGGAAATGACTCCGGCCGGGCACACCTTGGATTACAAAGCCAAATTCTACAGGGATATCGACTACGCATGGAATTTCAGCACCCTGAAACTGGAATGCGAGCACACGGATATGCACTATACCGTGAGCGGAAGCATTGACCTTCAGGAGCTTGAGTCGATGGGGCTGAACCTGAAAGACGGATTCTACATGGGCGTTTTCCGTGCGGATTATCGCTCTGACGGCTCCGTAAACTGGTATTCTGCTGTCAAATCGGACGACGAGTCTCCTGATTTCCACAAGCCTGACATGCTCTTCAAGGCGGCTATAAGATAGTTTCACGAAAGTTATAAACAAAGATATGGACAGAATCATTGAATGCGTACCTAACTACAGTGAGGGACGGAACAAAGAAATCATTGACCAGATCGTCGCGGCAGTGGCTGATACCAAGGTCGTTACCGAGCGCGGCGAAGAATCCGTAAAAGTGCTGGACGTCGATCCGGGCGAAGCTACCAACAGGACTGTGGTGACATTCGTGGGAAGTCCGGAAGCTGTTCTCGAAGCTGCTTTCCAGGGCGAGAAAAAGGCTGCCGAGCTGATCGACATGCGCCATCATCACGGCGCGCATCCACGTTCAGGAGCTACTGATGTGCTTCCGCTCGTACCGGTTGCAGGTATCACTCTCGAGGAATGCGGAGAGCTTGCCAGAGGACTTGCCCAGCGCATCTACAATGAACTCGGCATCCCGTGCTACTGTTATGAGGCTGCGGCCTACAAGCCTGAAAGAAAGAACCTTGCAGTATGCCGTGCGGGAGAATATGAAGCCCTGCCGGAAAAAGTCATTGACCCGGAAAGAAAACCTGATTTCGGGCCTGAGGCATATACGGAGACTGTTGCGAAGGCCGGCGCCAGCAATGTCGGAGCGAGGGATTTCCTGATCGCCGTGAATTTCAACCTCAACACCACGTCCACGCGTCGTGCGATGGCGGTGGCTTTCGACGTGAGGGAGAAGGGACGTCCTGCACGTGAAGGAGGAAGCCTGACCGGAAAAATCATCAAGGACGAGGCAGGCAAGACCGTATGGATTCCGGGAACGCTCAAAGGATGCAAGGCAATCGGCTGGTTCATAGAGGAATATGGTATCGCCCAGGTTTCCATGAACATTACGGATATGAACGTGACTCCGCTGCATGTGGCCTTCGAGGAAGTATGCAGGGCCGCTGCGGCCAGAGGTTTGAGGGTTACGGGAACTGAGATTGTGGGCCTCGTGCCTAAGAGGGTGCTGGTGGACGCCGGCAAATTCTACTTGGAAAAACAGCAGCGTTCTCTCGGCGTGCCTGAGGAAGAGCTTATCAAGATAGCTGTCAAATCATTGGGCCTCAACGACTTGAAGCCATTCAACCCGAAAGAGAAGGTTATCGAATACCTGATGACGGACGAGGAAGTCCAGGCCCGCAAAGAGCGTCTGGTGAGGATGAGCGTGAAGGGATTTGCCCGTGAAACGGCTTCTGAGTCAGCTGCTCCGGGCGGCGGTTCCGTATCCGCATACATGGGTGCTCTCGCTGCGGCTCTGGGCACTATGGTTGCCAATCTGTCCGCCCACAAACGTGGCTGGGACGACAGGTGGAAGGAGTTTTCCGACTGGGCTGAAAGAGGCCAGGACGTGATGGAAAGGCTGCTCAGACTGGTTGATGAAGATACTGAGGCATTCGCGAAAATCATGGATGTCTTCTCCATGCCTAAGGGTACTGAGGAGGAAAAGACAGCACGTGCCGAGGCGATGGAAAAGGCTACTCTCTACGCCACCAGAGTGCCGCTCAAGACGATGCAGACCGCGATGGAGGCGATGCCTGTGGCATTGGCCATGGCACGTATCGGCAACCCGGCTTCCGCTTCTGACGCTGGTGTCGGCGCGATTGCAGCCCTCGCTGCCGTAAGAGGCGCACACCTGAATGTAAGAATCAATGCTGCCGGCCTGAAAGACAGGGCATTGGCCGCGGAACTTACCGACGAGGCCGCAAGAATCGAAGCGGAGGCTGTAGCGGCTGAGGCTGAGGTACTTGCTGAAGTTAACAAGAACATAGGACAATAAGATATGACTGATTTCCAGAAACAGATTCTCGAAGGCATCCCTGCAGAACTGCCCGAGAAAAAACCGTATGACGCGTCCGTGAACCATGCACCGAGACGCAAGGACATTCTCACTGACAAAGAGAAGGCGCTCGCGCTGAAGAATGCGCTCCGATACTTCCCGGTCAAGTTCCACGCTGTATTGGCGGAAGAGTTCGCCCAGGAGCTGCACGACTACGGAAGAATCTACATGTACAGGTTCCGCCCTGATTACCAGATGTTTGCCCGTCCTATAGACGAATATCCGGCAAAGAGCCGTCAGGCTGCCGCAATTATGGCAATGATTCAGAACAACCTGGACCCGCGCGTCGCTCAGCATCCGCACGAGCTCATCACCTACGGCGGAAACGGTGCGGTTTTCCAGAACTGGGCACAGTACCGACTAACCATGAAATATCTCGCGGAGATGACTGACGAGCAGACATTGTCGATGTACTCAGGCCATCCTATGGGACTTTTCCCGAGCCACAAGGATGCTCCGCGCGTAGTGGTGACGAACGGTATGGTCATTCCGAACTACTCCAAACCTGATGATTGGGAGAGGTTCAATGCATTGGGCGTTTCCCAGTACGGTCAGATGACAGCCGGCTCCTATATGTACATAGGTCCGCAGGGAATTGTCCACGGAACCACGATAACTGTCATGAACGCAGCCCGTAAACAGCTGCAGGCCAAGGGCATTGACGGAAGCCGCGAGAACATGAAAGGTCTGCTTTTCGTGACGGCGGGACTTGGCGGCATGTCAGGAGCACAGCCTAAGGCCGGAGATATCGCCGGAGTGGTAAGCGTGGTGGCGGAAATCAACCCGCTCGCAGCCCGCAAGCGTTATGACCAGGGCTGGGTGGACGAGCTTCACGAGAGTCTCGACGAGCTCATCCCGCGCATCCGCAAAGCCGTGAATGACAAGGAGGTAGTGTCAATGGCCTATGTCGGCAATGTGGTGGACCTCTGGGAAAGGCTTGCTGAAGAAGACATTGACGTAAATCTCGGCTCTGACCAGACTTCGCTGCACAATCCGTGGGCCGGCGGCTATTATCCGGCCGGCTACTCTCTTGAGGAGTCGAAGGTGATGATGGCGGAAGAGCCTGAGCGCTTCAAGGAGTGCGTAAGAGAGTCATTGAGACGTCAGGTCGCAGCCATCAACAGGCTTACGGCAAAGGGAATGTATTTCTTCGATTATGGCAATGCATTCCTGCTGGAGTCTTCACGTGCTGGCGCAGACATCATGAACGAGGAGGGAGGCTTCCGCTATCCTTCTTATGTTCAGGACATTATGGGCCCGCTTTATTTCGACTACGGGTTCGGTCCGTTCAGATGGGTATGTATGTCCCAGAAGCCGGAGGACCTCGCCAAGACAGACGAAATCGCAGTCAAGATATTGTCCGAGGAACTTGCAGAGGCGCCGGAAGAGATTCAGGGCCAGCTCCGTGACAATATACACTGGATAGAGGAAGCAGGCAAGAACCATCTCGTGGTAGGTTCCCAGGCACGAATTCTCTATGCGGACTGTGAAGGCAGGACGAAGATTGCATTGGCCTTCAACGAGGCTGTGAGAAACGGCGAAATTTCCGCTCCTGTCGTGCTCGGACGCGACCACCATGATGTTTCCGGCACAGATTCTCCTTTCCGTGAGACCTCCAACATCTATGACGGCTCACAGTTTACGGCCGACATGGCCATCCAGAATGTCATCGGCGATTCGTTCCGCGGCGCCACCTGGGTTTCGATCCACAACGGAGGCGGCGTAGGCTGGGGCGAGGTCATCAACGGCGGCTTCGGCATGGTCGTTGACGGTTCCGACGATTCTGCAAGGCATATTACAAACATGCTTTTCTGGGATGTGAACAACGGTATCGCACGTCGCAGCTGGGCCCGCAATGAAGGTGCCCTGCACGCCATCGAAAGAGAGGAGGGACGCACCCCGTCGCTCAGAGTCACTGTTCCTGTCAATGCAGATGACTCATTGATACAGAAGACATTGTCCAAATTTTAAAATTCGCTTTCATGTCACATAAAATTTCAAATGATACATTGACATTATGGAAAATAAAGGAAATCATTGACCATAATGAAACCATAACCCTTTCTGAAGAGTCGGAGAAGCAGGTCCTCAAATGTCGTGAGTACCTGGACAGCAAGATGGAAGATATCGGCAGGCCGGTCTATGGTGTCACCACTGGCTTCGGCTCGCTGTGCAACATCACGATTCCTGAGGAGGACCTTTCGCAGCTGCAGCACAACCTGGTGATGTCCCACGCCTGCGGAACCGGCGACACGGTACGTCCGGAAATCGTGAAACTGATGCTGCTCCTGAAGGTGCAGTCGCTCTCTTACGGTCATTCCGGAGTGCAGCTTGCCACCATCGGAAGGCTTATGGACATGTTCAACAACGACATTCTTCCTGTTGTCTATCAGCAGGGTTCGCTCGGCGCGTCGGGAGACCTGGCACCGCTCGCCCATCTCTGCCTTCCGATTATCGGAATGGGTGAGGTCCTTTATCACGGCGAGGTTCGCTCTGCTGCAGAAGTCTGGCAGGAACTCGGCTGGGAGCCTATCAGACTACAGTCCAAAGAAGGTCTTGCCCTGCTGAACGGAACACAGTTCATGAGTGCGCACGCCGTATGGGCACTGCTCAAGAGCCAGCGCCTTTCACGTTGGGCTGACTGCATCGGGGCAATGTCACTGGAGGCTTTCGACGGCCGCATCGAGCCGTTCTACGAGCTCACTCACCTTCTGCGCAGGCACAAGGGACAGATGGAGACGGCTGACGCATTCCTCAGTCTGCTTGAGGGCAGCGAACTGATCCGCCGTCCTAAGCAGCACGTCCAGGACCCGTATTCGTTCCGCTGCATTCCGCAGGTCCACGGAGCCGTGAAAGACAACATCAGATATGTGGAATCGGTCATCGGCAATGAGATCAACAGTGCCACCGACAACCCTAACGTTTTCCCTGACGAGGATATGATCATCTCTGCAGGAAACTTCCACGGTGAGCCTATCGCGATTCCTATGGACACATTGGCAATCGCCATGTCAGAGCTTGCAAATATCTCAGAGAGACGTATTTACAAACTTATCAGCGGCCAGAGAGGCCTGCCGATGTTCCTGGTTGCAAAACCTGGTCTGAACAGCGGATTCATGATTCCTCAGTACACGGCCGCGTCTATCGTGAGTCAGAACAAGATGCTCTGCTGGCCTGCGTCATGCGATTCCATCCCTTCTTCCCAGGGACAGGAGGACCACGTGAGCATGGGTTCGAACTCTGCCACGAAACTGGTCCGCGTGATGGACAATGTGGAGACCGTTCTCGCCATCGAGCTGTTCAATGCAGCGCAGGCGCTTGAGTTCCGCCGTCCTGGCAAGTCATCTCCTGCCATCGAAAAACTGTTGGAGTCTTACCGCAAAGTCGTTCCGTTCGTGGATGTGGATACATACATGCACCCTCTCATCATGAAGAGCATTGAATTTATCCGCGACGAGGCCAACATGCTATGAGGACTCTCATAAAGAATATAGGCCAGATTGTCGGCATCACAGGCCAGCAGACTCGCCGCAAGGCTGGAGTGGAGATGTCGGTGACCGGAACATTGGACAATGCCTGGCTTCTGATCGAAGACGGGCTTATTTCCGGTTTCGGGCCAATGTCCGACTGCCCTGACGGCTTGCACAGGGACGGTTCTGACAGCTTGCACGGGGACTGCCCTGCTGACTCACTTGGAGACCGCCCTTACAGCTGTGAAGTCATTGACGCTGAGGGCGGTATGGTATTGCCCTGCTTCTGCGACTCCCACACTCACATTGTCTTTGCAGGAAGCCGTGAACGGGAATTCCTGGACAAGATCGAGGGGCTTTCCTATGCTCAGATTGCAGCAAACGGAGGTGGCATCCTGAATTCTGCGGATCTGCTCCACAGGACTTCGGAAGACGAGCTGTACTGTCAGGCGATGTCCAGGGTGAATGAAATGATTGCCGCAGGAACAGGCGCCATTGAGATAAAAAGCGGATATGGGCTCTCGACTGAGGATGAACTTAAGATACTCAGGGTGATAAGACGAATCAAGGAGTCTTCTCCTGCTATAATAAAGTCCACTTTTCTCGGGGCTCACGCTGTGGGACGCGCCTATGCCGGAAGGCAGGAGGACTATGTGAAGCTTGTCTGTGAGGAGATGGTCCCGGCTGTAAGCGCAGAGGGGCTTGCGGATTTCATTGACGTTTTCTGCGAGGAAAATTTCTTCACTCCGGAGCAGACTGACAGGATTCTTTCTGCCGGTGAGAAATACGGAATGCGTGCGAAGCTTCATGCGAACCAGCTTGCGGTTTCAGGCGGCGTACAGGTGGGCGTGAAGCACAATGCCCTTTCTGTGGACCACCTCGAGAGCACGACTGATGATGAGATACGCTCTCTCGCCGATGCTCCTGACACGATGCCGACAATGCTTCCTGGCGCTTCTTTCTTCCTCAGGATGCAATACGGCAAGGCCCTGGATTTCATTAACTCGGGACTGGGACTTGCATTGGCATCAGACTATAATCCGGGCTCTTCCCCTTGTGGAGATATGCGGTTTGTCATGTCGCTCGGATGCATCCAGATGAGGCTGACGCCGATACAGTCGTTCAATGCCTGCACGCTGAATTCCGCTTATGCTATGGGCGTGGAAGGCGAGGCAGGCTCGATTACGGTCGGCAAGAAAGCCAATGTTATAATTACCAATAAGATACCTTCATTGACCTGGATTCCTTACTGCTACCGCTCGCCTTTCATAAACAAGGTTCTGCTCGGCGGAAAGGTAATGGTTGACAATAACAAGAAACTGTTTTGAAATGATTTCAGGACAGATTCCAAAACGAACTGAAATATGATAGTGATGAAATTCGGCGGCACGTCCGTCGCTGATTGCGCTGCGATTTCGCGCACAATAGAAATTATCCGGAAAAGGCTTCCGGAACGCCCTGTCGTGGTAGTGTCCGCATTGTCCAAAGTGACGGACCTGCTCTACCGCATATCAGATGAGGCGAAGAAACGTGATTTTGAAGAGGCCTCGGCCTTGCTTGAGCAGCTCAGAAGCAGGCATCTCACTCTGGCTGAGGAACTTATAAGCCAGTCAGAGAGCATTGACAAGGAAAGTATTCTGGAGGACGCTCAGAGGCGGGTCAATGAAATCTGTGACAAGCTTTCACATTTCATTGAGGCGGTATGCGAGCTTGGAGAGCTTTCGGACAGGAGCAAGGCTGTCATCATCGGCAACGGCGAGTATCTGTCGTCCAACATCATCTGCTGCGCGATGAACGCGAGGGGCATCAGCACCCGACTTATGGATTCGCGCAAGATGATCATCACCAATGCCGATTTCCTGAAGGGCGAGCCGAGACAGGACCTGATCTCGATTAAGGTCAATGCTGAGGTTTCCTCTCATTACACTGACTGCGAGGCCGTTATAACTCAGGGATTCGTTTCCGCCACGGAAGACGGGGAGCCGACTGTGCTCGGCAGAGGTGGTTCTGACTATACGGCATCATTGATAGGAATGGCTATCGGGGCACAGCGAATCGAAATCTGGACGGATGTGGACGGTGTCAAGACTGCGGATCCGAGAAAGGTGGAGGGCACGCGGAGTCTTGAACGCATTTCGTTCGAGGAAGCTGCCGAGATGGCGCATTTCGGTGCCAAGGTGCTGCATCCGATGACTATCGAGCCAGCGGTGAAGAAGAACATTCCGATTTACGTGCTGAATTCCATAAATCCGGACTGCAAGGGAACTGTAATTCTTCAGAATTCGTTTATCGACGACGGTGTGAAATCCGTGTCCAGCAAGGAGAACATATTGGTAATCAACATCTTCTCCACGAAGATGATCAATGTTGCCGGCTTCCTTATGAGCGTGTTTGAGATCTTCAGCCGGAACAATGTGTCTGTGGATCTGATAAGCACGTCGGAGGCCAATATTTCAGTTACGGTGGATGCTTCCCAGAATGTGGACAATGTCATCCGCGAGCTTTCGTCTTTCGCCGATGTTTATGTGGACCGCGACAAGGCCCAGGTGAGTGTAATCGGCAAGAATCTGGACAATGTGACAGGCATTCTCGAGAAGACGTTCGCTCCGCTAAGTGACTACCGTATCTATATGATCTCGCAAGGCGCGTCCTATGTCAACATCAGTTTCGTGGTGGACCGCACCGCTCTCGACAAGGTGGTCTCTCTGCTTCACAGGAGCCTGTTCGGTTAGGGTATATCCACGACTTTTCTCCGGTATTGGATTAGGTCAATGACTGCTTTTGATAATGTCCTGATGCCGGTTGTTTTGGATTTTTGAAAAATATACATAACTTTGTAATCCTTTCGGACACAGAAGTAGGCAGCTTCCAAAAGGCCGACTTCAGCGATGGACTTAATGTTATGAGTCTTCCGAAGGGTTTTGCGAGCGTGTTGTAATTGGTAGCCAAGCCAGACTTAGGATCTGGTGCCTTCGTGCGTATGGGTTCGAGTCCCTTCGCTCGCACAAAAAAAGCCGTGGAACATTCCACGGCTTTTTTCGTGCGAGCTTCGGGCCTCATGGCTTTCGTTCCCCTCTGTCACTGGCGTGACATCTCCCCGGGGAGAACATACGTCTCCGACGTTTGGTCGCTCGCACACTCTCAGAACAGCAGGAGACTCCCTCGACCACCTCTTTCAGTGCGAGCTCGGGCCTCCCGGATTCTTTCCCCTCTGTCACTAGCGTGGCTTCTCCCCGGGGAGAATCTACGTCTCTGACGTTTCGTCGCTCGCACACTCTCAGAACAGCAGAAGACTCCCTCGACCACTTTTCAGTGCGAGCTCGGGCCTCCCGGTTTCTTTCCCCTCTGTCACT
>UMHE01054842.1_pt1 | contig 19437 bp, 8 predicted proteins | sample 1965451 | NCBI WGS metagenome assembly UMHE01 (sample SAMEA4836090, study PRJEB28245) | human gut metagenome | biome: gut microbiome; material: fecal sample | place: Denmark | collected 2008 | reverse complement strand
ATCCCTGATGGCTCAAACTTGCATCACCACGCCAGATGGTATTAACAGAATGAGGATTGGTTGCGTAAGTAACAGGCAGACCATTCTCCAACACGTTAACATCTGCAGAAGGCAAGCCTATCTGAATCTCACGAGGACCATTGGCACTTGCGGCATTGAGCATCACGTTGCGATTACCTTCCTCCTTGGAGTTAGCATTCTCGTCTTGTGCGAAAGCAGAAGCTGAAATCAAAGAAAGTGCAAGCATCATGGCTGCGCTCTTTCCATTAAATAAGGTATCCATAATTTTGTACGGTTTAAATGTTGTTAGTGTTATTGTTTTGTTTCTGCCGCAAAATTAGATAAAGGTCTGAATATCAACTTCAATTAATCTTTCATGGGATACAAAAAATCGTTCATTGTAACATTTCTGCTAGGCAATGAACGATTATTAGGGATAAAAGTTGTACCTTTGCACCCATGATTGTGACGATAGAATGGATGGAAGAGTGGTTCAAGCGGTTTGACCACGACTACTTCGGAGGCAAACTGCCTGTGCCGGAGTTGGGATTGACTCGTGCAAAAACACGACTGGGACAACTGTCCTTCAAGCGTGCCACCAGATGGGGGCGCACCAAACTCTATGACTTCAAACTCTCGATGTCCACCTACTACGACATGACCGACAAGCAGGCGAAGAGCGTGTTGCTGCACGAGATGATACATTACATCATCGGATATACCGGACTGAAAGACACTTCCTCACATGGCATCGTGTTCCGGGGCATGATGGATAGCCTCAACCGCAAGTACGGTTGGGACATACGAGTGATGACCTCCACCAAGGGATGGAAGGTGAGCGAGAAAGTAAAGGAGAAGAAAAAGGCAGAGGGGCCTCAAACCTATCTGATGCTTGCCATCGAAATGAAGGATGGCAAGCACTATCTATCACGTGTCAACCCTAGCTTCGCTAGAAGCATCGAGGGCAAACTTCACTTAGTAAGAGAAATCCGTTCGCATCAATGGTACACTACCCAAGAATCTTACTTCGAGGATTATCCACAAGTAAGAAGCCTTCGGGGCAGAAGAATCTCAAAAGCAGATTACGAGAAACTATTAAATGTACTCACTCCATTTCATATATCCTAAGCATTTACCTCTCCTGGCAAAATACCATATTCTGCCTTGAAACACTTGGTGAAATAAGACGGAGCAGAGAATCCTACCTCATAAGCCACCTCGGAAATGCTCATGCTACGGCTCTCCAAGAGGCGACGTGCCTTGGCAAGACGAGCCTTACGAATCAAATCGACCACAGACGAACCCGTCATCGCCTTCACCTTGCGATACAGTTGCACTCGACTCAATCCTATCTCCTTACCAATATCCTCCACACCAAAATCACTGTCTGAAAGATTCTTCTGGATAATATCGTGAAGTTGCTTGACAAACTGCTTGTCCCGATCATCCAAATGCGACTTCTCTATCTCCTTCTCCGCCACTTGCGTACCTTGGAACACATTCTTCAAGAGATTGCGCTGCTTCAAGAGATTCTCAATGCGAGCCAAGAGCACCTTGCTATGGAACGGCTTGGTGATGTATGAATCGGCACCATGCTCATACCCCTCCGCACGCTGCTCTTCCAGATTCTTTGCCGTCAGCATGATGACTGGGATATGAGAGGTGGCGGTGTGGGTCTTCAACTGCTCGGTGAACTCCAAGCCATCCATCACAGGCATCATCACATCACAAATCACCAAGTCGGGTACCTCCTTCTTGGCTATCTCCAAACCTTCCTTTCCATCCGATGCCTCCAACACGAAGTAATCATCCTGCAGGAGTGTACGCTCATATTGTCGGATGTCATTGTTGTCGTCAATGATTAACAAGGTAGGCTTATTGGTATGCTCACTGATAACCTGTTGGAGTTTTCCACCTTGTTTATCCCCATCGTCGATATATTGCAAAACGGCATCGTTCACAACATTCATATTCTTTGATGCAGAGCTACTTGCAGCGTCATCCACAATTTCATCCTCATTGTGGACAACTTGTCCATTCGCCTCTTGTTGACGAGGTATCTCCACGATGAAGTCGGAGCCTTTACCCAACTCACTTTCCACATAAACTACGCCATGATGCAAATCGACAAACGACTTCACCAAAGCCAAGCCGATGCCCGTACCACTCGCAGCTCCCTTGGCTTGGAAGAAACGCTCGAACACCTTAGCCGCCTCTTCCTTGGCGATACCCTTACCCGTATCTCTTACGTCAATACGCAAGAAGTCCTTGTTCTCCGCATCTTTCAAACTGACGAAGATGTCACCATCCGAAGGTGTATATTTCAAGGCATTGCTCAAGAGATTGAACACGATGCGAGACACCTTCTCCTTGTCGGCGATGACATGAGTATCACCCGACAAACCATTCCCATCGAAATGCAAACGAATCTGCTTGCGCTCCGCTGTCAACTGGAAGTCACCCGTCCACAACTCCAATGCCTTCACGATGTCAAAACGGTTGAGCGTCAAGTTCATCTTTCCATTCTGTATCTTTCTGAAATCGAGGATGCTTCCCACAAGTTGCTGCAAGGCGAGGGCATTGCGCTGCACCATCTTCAGCAAGTCTCTGGTCTTGCCCTTGATACCCTCATCATCCAAGAGCATCTCCACAGGGTCGGCAATCAGTGTAAGAGGCGTACGAAGCTCATGACTGATATTCGTGAAGAATACCAAGCGAGAATGCGTCAGTTCCATCACCTCCTCGTTGAGTCGCTTCATCTCCTTGTTCTGACTAGAAAGCTGTTCGGTAAGCTTGATCTTGATGAGATAATTTCGAAACACCAATACTGCCGCAACAAAGATAACAAAAAGCATGATGACCAAGAAGATAATCATCAACTTCTGGTCGTGATAGTCTGACACATATTGGTTGACCACCTTGTGAAGACTTTCGAGGTTGCTCTGTTGGTGCTCGGCATCCTTGGCTTGCATCAAAGTGAGCAAGGCATTGTCCTTGGTGATGATAGACGTACGCAGATAGTTCTCTCGCTTAAAAGGCTGATGTCTCAGTATTCTCATCGCCAACGCCACGACCTCATCACCCTTGGTAGGATAAAGGTAGGAAGCCTCAAAGATGCCATCACGCACGAGTTCTAATCCTCCATTCCGGGTCGCCATCGCATCCATTCCCGTAAACTTATAGTTGCGAGCAAGTCCCCTATCACGAACCACTTGATAGGCTCCCCAACCCATTCGGTCGTTGTGAGAGAAGACATAGTCGAAGTCACGAGTCTTGTCGAGAATGCGTTGCATCGCCTTCTTGCCACTCTCCTCCTTCCAGTCGCCAGCCTCCGAAGCCACCACCTGCATACCCGGATATTTCTTCATGGCTTCCATGAAACCACGATGACGCTCCAAGGCAGGTGAGGAACCTTCCAATCCACGAATCTCCACGACACGACCTTTCCCTTGCAACTTTTGGGCAATAAACTCTCCCATCGACTTGCCGATGGCATAGTTGTCGCACCCGATGAAAGCCGTGTATTTATTGCTGTTAGCCTTGCGGTCGTAGATGATAACCGGAATGCCCTTGTCGTAAGCACGATTGATGGCAGGCGAGATGGTATTCAACTGATTAGGAGCTATCACCAACAAATCCACCTTCTCGTCAATCATCTGATTGATTTGCCGAGTCTGCAACTTGCTGTCATCATTGGAAGAAGCCAACTTGACCTGGATGGAGTCGTTGAGATACTCAGCCATCTGCAGTTCCTTATTAAACCTGTCTCTCCAAATATCTTCCGAGCATTGCGATACGCCAATGACATATTGAGGAGCAGCCTTTCTGCCACACCCCACCAACAAGTTGACACCTATTATAATATATAAGAGAATAAAACGTCCCTGTGATTTCATCATTTGTTTCAAAAGGTTTAAAATAGTACCATGAATGGATAGACCACTCATCGGCTGCAAAAATACGATATTTGATAAAAATCACCAAACTTTTAAATAAAAATTAATTCTTCGGTAGCAAGAAATCGTGAAGAAAGCCGAAGATGAAGCTTATGGAAAAGAAAGAGAAGCAAGATGAAAGGGACTGCCAAAAGCGATGACCAGGAGAATAGAAAAGGAGCGGTCTCCTTACGGAAATCGCTCCTCAAATGTTTTATGTAACTAAAAGTATCGTTCCTTAACGATTAAGGAAGACTGATTGCCTCGTTAGGGCAAACATCTGCACAAGTACCACACTCTGTGCAAACATCTGGGTTGATAGAATACTTCTCGCCCTCAGAGATTGCGCCTGATGGACACTCATCAATACATGTACCGCATGCGATACAATCGTCACCAATTACGTATGCCATAATCTTAAATGTTTATATTGTTAATAATGTTTTTGTATTTTCTTTGATGGTGCAAAGATAGAAAATAATTTCCATACTACCTATATTTAGGTATCACTTTTTTCATAATTTATACGATTTCGAAATAATCGTACCTATTAATGATGATGGCTCACCATCGAAGGGCACACATCTTCTGCGCTCACAAAACAATAAGATGAGCGGATTTGCGTTAGAATTATAATAATACATTATTAATAATGGGGAAGCACATGCTGCGCCCCCAACTCCATAACATCATGAAGATTTTGACAAAATATCCCAATAGATGGCTACTCGCCATCACCTTCTGCCTCACAGCTCTAGTCTCGATGGCACAGGAGCGCACGGTAGAGAATCGACCTTACTGTGACTTGCGCCCCTTCCACTTCGGTGTGATGGTGGGCACACACTTGCAAGACCTCGAACTGCTGAACGCAGGACAAGTGACCTTCACCGACGAGAACGGGCAGGAGGTGACAAGCAACGTGACGGTGGATCAAGACCGATGGGACCCAGGCTTCACCGTGGGTGTACTGGGCGAGTTCCGCCTGAGCACCCACTTCCAGTTCCGCATCGCCCCTGCCATGTACTTCGGCACTCGTCACCTCACCTTCCACAATCTCTTGCAAGGCGATGGAAGCCAAGATGCCTCATCCGATGGTAACACCAATCGCAACGACGTGAGCCAGGAGTTGAAGACCGCCTATATTTCTTGCGCCTTCGACCTCATCTTTGCCGCCCCAAGGTTTAACAATCACCGCCCCTACATCATGGCAGGCTTGAATCCGATGATGAACCTGAGCGGCAACAAGGATGAATATCTGCGCTTGAAGAAGACCGACCTTTTCGTAGAAGTGGGTATAGGTTGCGACTTCTACTTACCTTTCTTCAAGTTGCGCCCAGAGCTAAAGTTCATGTATGGTCTGCTGAACTCCTACGACAAGGGCTACGCTAGCAAAGTAAAGGACAAGAGCATGCTCCCTTACACCCTCGCTGCCAAGGAAGCCCATAGCAAAATGATAGCCCTTACCTTTTACTTTGAATAAGAAGGCAAGGGCTAGCAGAAGGACATTAGTAGGCATAATGAACGATCACTTTCTTTAAATCTTTGGCGGCAGAACTGCTGCCATAATACACCTCATAGTCGCCAGCCTTGGCACGCATGGTATTGGTGCCGGCATCGAAGAGTTCGAAGTTTTTGCTATCGAGCGTGATGACGGCTTGGGCTGTCTCGCCCGCCTTGACGCTCACTCGCTGGTAAGCCTTGAGGGTCTTCAGAGGGCCTTCGGTATCGGTAGGGTCTTTCACATAGACTTGCACAACCTCGGCACCATCCTTCTTTCCCACATTGCTGACAGGGATGGTCAGGGTGATTTGCTCGCCCTTCTTCAATGTCTCATTCGAGAGCTTTGCCTCCCCTATATTATATAAGGTGTAACTCAGTCCGTAACCGAATGGGAAGAGGGCATCGTTCATATAGCGATAAGTCCTGCCCTTCATGCTGTAGTCCTTGAAGTCTGGCAACTGCTTGGTATCACGATAGAAGGTAATAGGCAACTTGCCCGATGGATTGTACTCACCGAAGAGCACACGAGCTACCGCCTCGCCACCTTCCTGACCAGGATACCAAGCTTGGAGAATGGCATCACAACTCTCGGTTTCTGGAGCCAAGGCTATCGCCGAACCCGAACAGTTGACGAAGATTACCTTCTTGCCAGCTTTCTTCAATGCCTGCAAGAAACCACGCTGTACCTTTGGCAACTCGATGTCGGTACGGTCGCCACCCTTGAAACCTGGAATATTAATCGGCATCTCCTCGCCTTCTAGCTGTGGAGCGATACCACCCACGAAGACCACCGTCTCACAGTCTTTCAACTTCTGAATGGAAGCAGTATAATCGATCGGAGTCTCATGACCTATGTTAATCTTCATATCGGCATTATAGTTTGGCATCTCTGCATAACGGATTTCTATCCGATACTCTTTTCCATTCACAGCCTCAAACTCGATACGAGACTCGGTAGTGCGCCAGTCAGACTTCTCAGCCTTCTTCTCGCCATTGAGATACACCTCATAATGTCCACAAGCAGCCACATCGAGCAACACCTTATTGGTTTGCTTCGGACGGAAAACAGTCTCGTACTTGGCAGAGAAGCCCACCAACTTCACGTTTGGTGCAAAGGAATGCTGTCCGTATGTTGTCACCTGGATAGGATTCTTTTCATAGGTGATAGTCACAGGCTTGCCTTCGCTCTCACGATTGTTCCAGAAAGTACCCCTGAAACCTACCTTGCCATCCATGGAGCATTGGTCATAGTAGGAGTCGAGCGTTTGGTCGTTCACCAAATCACATCCCTTGAAGGTGACAAGTTGGTTCTTCTTCAGACGACTCTTGATGCCATCAAGGATCGTAATAGTTTGTCGTGGCGTACCATTGTAGTTACCCCACATCATCGGCTCGTTATCCACGTTAGGACCGATGAAGGCGATTTTCTTCTCCTTCTTGCTGAGCGGCAATACCTCATTCTTGTTTTGGAGAAGCGTCATGGTCTGGAGAGCCATATCGAGAGAGAGTTGACGATGAGCCTTGCTACAGAGCACTGAGGTAGGAATGCTGGACCAAGATACCACCTTGTTGTCGTCCATCTCGCCCAAGTCGAAGCGACCTTCGAGCAAGCGAATCACATGCTTATCCACCTCTGCCTCGGTGAGCGCACCATACTTCACAGCCTCAGCCACCGACTTATACACATAGTTGAAGCCGCACTCCACGTCGGTTCCTGCCAGCACGCCTTTTGCCGCAGCGTTCTTCGGACTACTCGACACCTTGTGGTTCTCCCAGAAGTCGGTGATGGCACCACAGTCGGACACCACCAAGTACTTGAAGCCCCACTCATCTCGCAAGATCGTTTGGAGCAAGCGGGTGCTACCGCAACAAGGTTCATCATCCCAACGCTGATAAGCACACATCACCTCTCTCACCTTGGCATCTTGTACGAGCGACTTGAAGGCAGGCATATAGGTTTCCCAAAGGTCACGAGGCGACACATCGGTCACGTTGTCAGTATGCCTTGCCCATTCTGGACCGCTATGGATGGCATAGTGCTTGGCACACGCCCAGAGTTTGCGATACTTGGTGTCTTCCGGTCCTTGTAAACCACGCACCACGGCGCATCCCATCTGCGAGGTGAGGTAAGGATCCTCACCGTATGTCTCCTGTCCACGTCCCCACCGAGGGTCACGGAAGATATTCACGTTAGGTGTCCACACTGAGAGGGCATGGAAGCGAGTAACATCGCCCCCACTCTTCTGGAGTTCGTTCCACTTGGCACGCATCTCATCAGAGGTGGCATCGAAGACTCGATACACCAAGGCGTCGTTGAAGGATGCCGCCATGCCGATAGGTTCTGGGAAGACGGTGACATCGCCCATATTGGCTACGCCATGCAATGCCTCGCTCCACCATTGGAATCGCTTGATGCCCAAGCGAGGGATGGCAGGCGAATCGTCGAGCATCAGGGATGCTTTCTCATCCAAGGTGAGACGACCACACAGGTCAACGGCTCTCTCATGCGCTGAGAGTGCAGGATTCTGATAAGGGAGTTGCGCCCACAGGGATGCAGGTGCCAAACATATCAAAGAGATGAAAAGATGTTTTGCTTTCATTGTTCAGTTGTTTGATGTTGTCTTTAGTTATTATCTTAGCCTACTGAGTAGGACTGCTGCAAAGATACAAGAAAAAGAGGAAGTTAGAGCTATCTGATGTATCAAATGCTTTAGCATATGTTGCATCATGGATACGAAAACTTAAAAAAGGAGCGTTTCTCACGAAACGCTCCTTCCGAAATTATACTATTTAACCTAGAACTTATAATTAAATTTAATCCTAGTATTCACTTAGTCTGGTTATATTAAAACTCTGATTTTCATTCAAAAACTTATTGAGCGGCATTCTCATCTATCTTCTCGTAGCCTGGGTTCTGCTTCAAAGCTGGGTTCTTCAAGATCTCATCAGCTGGGATAGGCATATCCATCTTCTTGATATCGAAGTTGAATGAACGCTTGGTCCAAGGATAGTTAGCATAGTCATCACCGCCATCATCCTTTGGATAGTTGTAGTTGATATGATCCTCGATGTAGCCAGATCTTACCATGTCAGGGCAGAGACACCACTCAGAGTTGAACTCCTTACGACGCTCCTCGTTGACAGCAACGAGCCAAGCAGGAGAAGTATGAGTATAACCAACACGGTTAGGCTTAGCCTGAAGAGCAGTGTAATAAACCTTAGCGTCTGGAACCGAAACTTGCTGTGTCATCACACCTACTGGATACTTGGTCATGGTTGTATTCATGTTATTAAATGAATACACATTATTATAATGTGCGAAATACTTATCATAATTTTCACCTACAGCCAAGTTACCCCAAGCACGATTGCGAAGGTCGTTAATGGCCTTCCAGCCTTCTGCACTATTCTCACCTTCTGTACGGAAGCAGCACTCAGCATAGTCGAGCAACACATTAGCATAACGCTTAGCATAGACAATTGTAGGAGCCCACATTTGACCACCCCAAGAGTTGCCATCAGCTCTGGCAGAACGCCAAAGTTTGGTTGTCCAGATAGCAGGAGCCATCTCACCATTATCGAAATGGAACTGCATGGTCTTGGTACCTGCCATCACACCCTCAGCATTCTTGAATGGTTTAACAACATGACCTTCACCATCCTTTGTACCGATAGAATCCTTCAAGTATGGATTGTAGCCCCAAACTGTATTAGATTTTTCGATGCCATATTGTTCGAGTTTTTCCGCTGGCACAGCACCTGTTGCACAAGAAGCATCACGACGATTATCGCCATGCTCATAACAAGAGTACCACTCCCAAGAGAGATATTCAGCACCCCATCCGCCATTCTCAGGACAAGCACAGAACCACTTCATCATGTTAGAGTTGAAGTTGTCGATAGTACGGTCACTACCCCAACTGCTCCACTTGTCACCTTCATCCAAGCACTCTGCCCAAATACACTCCTCATTCCAGAAGCCTGCAGGATCCCAGTTGGTAGCAAAGTTTGGAGTCAACTTATAAGTACCACTGGTGATGATATCCTTCAATTCTTGCTTTGCCTTGTCATAGCAATCACTAGCAGTCTCTGGGCAACGGAAAGCCTTCCACATCAAGGCATCAGCCAAGTAAGCCTTAGCCATACCCTTGGTACAACGACCATACTGGTCATTGTAAGGTTTCCAGTCGAGAAGCTTGGAAGCCTCAGTGAAGTCTTCGATGATGAAGTCCCACATCTCCTCATAAGTCTCAGCAGCAGCCTTCACTGGTGTATTGCTGAAATCCTCACCTGTAGCAAGCATTGGCACACGACCGAAAGTGGTAGCCAACCAAGTATAGAAGTAACCACGAAGCGCACGAGCCTCGCCCTCACAAGTCTTTTTGGCAGTTTCACTGATCTTATCTGCCTCTTGAAGACCTGCCAAATAAAGGTTGGCACGAGCAATAGCAGCATAAGCATGAGCCCAGCCTTCACCTAGTTCACCGACATTTGGATCCCAGGTCTGATTGAGGAACTTAACATCCCAACCGGTACACTGGGTATCCATGGTAGGGTGAGAACCCGTAAACAAGTTTGGCTTGAAACCCCAGTTATTATCTTGCGTACTACCTTGGTTGAAAGCATAGATACCATTCAATCCACGAAGAGCATTGTCATCATTCTCAAATTGAGACTCGATGTCCAAGATGTCGTAATGCGGTACATCCAGGAACTTATCGTTATCGCATGAGGACAAGGCTATGCACGCCAAGCCCATCACGGCAAAACATTTAGCTATATTTCTCATAATGATTTCAAGTTTTGATTAATTAAAAGGTTACATTCAGACCGAACATATAGGTACGTGGATTTGCGTAACGACCGGAGTCAAGACCAGTGTAGATAACGCTACCCTGACCCACCTCAGGATCACCATACTTCGTGTAAGGAGAAATGGTGCAGAGGTTTTGGATAGAGAAGTAAGCACGTACAGACGTCAAGCTCAATGGCTCCAACCACTTGCGTGGTACGGTGTAACCAATCTGGATATTGCTAATCTTCAAGAAGTTACCATTCTCAACCCAAGCATCGCTGATACGGCTGTTCTTGTTGTTGTCAAGACGTGTCAAGCGAGGAAGAGTACCACCAGGGTTGGTCTCACTATTATACATCTTCTTATAGCTATCCTTCAAGAGGGCTGGTGTCCAAGCGTCATCAGATGGGTTCATGATAGAGAGACGCATCTTTGAGTAAGAGAGGATGTCCATACCGAGTACACCGTAAGAATAGATACTGAAGTCCCAGTTCTTATAAGTTGCACCGAGGTTCAAACCGAAGTTCATGGTAGGAAGACCATTACCAATGATCTGGCGGTCACCATCATCAAGTGTACCACTCTTATCTGTATCAACGAACAAGAAGTCACCCATCTGTGCATCCTGTCCCTGAGCCTTTGCCTTGTCGAGCATCTCCTGGTTGGTAATGATACCAGCCACCTTGTAACCATAGTAAGAACCTACAGCCTCGCCCTCACGGCAGATAGAGTGGTTGTTCCACTGGAAACCCGTACCACTGACTGCACCGATGTTAGAACCATCAATATCATCAGCTGAGTAAGTACTGTTGCCACCGCTACAAGTTGCAGTGTAGTCAACACCCATCTTCTTGATCTTATTCTTCAAGGTAGAACCATTCAATGCTGCATTGATGCTCCAATCCTTGTTAATCTGCTTGTTGTAGTTGATAGAGAACTCAAAACCGGTATTGTTGATCTGACCGAAGTTGGTATAGATAGAGGTATTACCTGCAGATGGACGAATCTGACGCTCCAACAACAAGTCCTTGGTCTTACGAGTAAAGAAGTCCATAGATACGTTCAAGTCACCATCGAGGAAACCGAGATCCAAACCAATGTTGAGCTGTTCGTTGGTCTCCCACTTCAAGTTGGTATCTACCAATGGAGCATAGAAACCAGTCTCTTGAGTTAACTGACCTGTAGTACCACCACCTGCACCTAGTGCATAGAAGTTGTACTTAGTATGAGCTGAAGAAAGAGCATATACAGAACGACCAGCGATACCACCAGCGTTACCTGTCTGACCCCAACCAAAGCGGACCTTAGCGTTGCTAATTTCCTTTACGTTCTTAAGGAAAGTCTCTTCCTTAGCACGCCATGCCAAAGCCACTGATGGGAAAGTACCCCAACGGTTACCAGATGAGAAGTTAGAAGAACCATCACGACGGAGGGTAGCTGTCAAGATATAACGATCGAAGAGGTTATATACCAAACGACCATAGTAAGAGATAGTACGGACCTGTGCATTGAATCCACCATTGCCCTGGATAGATTTTGCATTGGTAGTCAAAGAAATCAAACGGTTGTTAGGAGAAAGGAAGTCGTATGCGCTTGCACTAACCCATGAGCCTTCATACTTGCTAACAGTATTACCAACCATGAAAGTCAAGGTGTTGAAGTCTGTCTTCCAGTTATAAGTCAAGTAAGTTTCGATGCTCTTAGAGAGGCCCTTACTCTGACCGAGACCGAAGCTATAGTAAGCCTGGTTACGACCCTCATATTTCACCTCTGTCATCTTACCACCAATATTATTGTAACGCTTGTACATACCAGAGAACTCATCGTTATCAGAGTTGGTCTGTGTCCAAGACATAATGGTGTGAGCATTCAATGTATGCTGCTTGGTCTTGAGGAGAGTCAAGTCGATGTAAGGGTTGATAGAGATACGAGAGTTACGTGTAGTACGTCCAATCTCCATCTGAGAAGCATAAGGGTTCTGAGCGGTAGCGGTCATACCCTCCCATCCATCAGGAGTTGGAGCATAACCTGCACCGTATGTTCCATCAGGGTTAACAACGTTTACGTGAACTGCTTCACCTGTAGCTGGATCAATATAATCGAGAGATGGAGCCATCTGAGCGATATCACGCTGAGAAGAAAGGTTACCATTGTTACCAAGACCGATATTGTTACCCTTGACGGTAGAGTACATATAGTTCATGTCGGCGCCAAGTTCCAAGTACTTGTTAACCTTAGACTTGAGGCTACCACGAGCTGTGATACGATCATAGTTGGTATTCACGATGATACCCTTGTTGTTAAGGTAACCTACAGAGAAGTTGTATTGAGTATTCTCTGTACCACCACTAGCTGAAACACCATACTGCTGACGGAGGCTAGTGCGATACATTTGGTCTTGCCAGTCGATGAGGTTACGCTTGCCATCGTATGCCTCAGACCAAATCTGGTTGGTAAGACCTGCACCATCATTAGCCTTAGAATCACGGATAGAACGAGCATAGTCGTCGCCTGTCAATGTATTCAATTTGTAAGGGAGAGTTTGGATACCCCAGTCGGCTGTAACAGTTACGTTAGCTTTACCTTTCTGACCGTGCTTGGTGGTGATCATGATGACACCATTGGCACCAGCAGAACCATAGATAGCTGTAGCAGACGCATCCTTCAAGACCTCAATGCTCTCGATATCAGAAGGGTTGACGAAGTCGGCGCTAGAGCCTACCTGTACTCCATCTACTACGTAGAGAGGCTGAGCATCACCATTGATAGTACCGATACCACGGATACGAACGGCTGAGTTAGAACCAGGAGCACCATCTTGTGAAGTAACCATCACACCGGCAGCAGCACCCTGAAGAGCTTGTGCTACATTGACCGGTGTACGTTTCATCATCGACTTGGTATCGATGGAAACAACAGAACCAGTTACGTCACTCTTTTTCATAGTACCATAACCGATAACGACAACGTCGCTAAGAGCGGTGTTTTCTGACTTGAGGGTGATAGCGATATTAGTACGCCCCCCCCACATTTACTTTCTGTGTCACATATCCTATATATGAAATAGAAAGTTGTGCGTTTGACTTAGCGGTTACCTGGAATCGTCCGTCAAGGTCGGTCACTGTTCCATCGTTGGTGCCTAGCACACGAACAGTAGCGCCGATAACAGGTTCGCCACTTTCATCACTTACTAAACCTTTGACTAGGCTCTGAGCCGAGATTCCCAAAGGGAACAAACAGAGCAGGAATAATAATACTAACGGCTTTTCAATCATTTTCAAGTTCCTCATACGAGAATAGATTAAAAGTTTGTAATTATTAGTTAGTTGGTTATTGCCACATAAAACTGCTTTTAGCCATTTTAATTAGGTTTTTGACTTTAAACTCTCATTTATCTTTTAGGTTTTTGACCAAAGATTCATCTTTTACTTATACAATTCTCATCGTATGGCTTTTCATATTATAAATGTGCGTAAACACTTCGTAACACTCGAAAACCGCTGCAAAAATAGTTTTTTTTTAGACACATCACTTTAGAAAACGAACCAAATTGTTTGTCGTATGATACAAAATGGGCTAATGAAAGAAACAAAAAGGAATCATGAAACAAAAGCGGACGTGCAGGTTAACATTACCTACACGTCCGCTTTTACTAAAAATTATTTAAAATGGGCTAAAGCCTGTTGATAGCTGAGTGGTATTAGGTGCAAAAGTAAGCATTTTCTGCGACTTTTGCCCTATATGAAGTGTTAAATGTAAAAAAACGCAACGAAATGTACCTATTTTCACCAAAAAGCGTTATCTTTGCAGTGATAATTAAGAACCAACTCACCATGAACAGAACCATCACAACGATTTTGGCCTGTATATGTTATTTCGCCGCATATGCGCAGAGCGGCAGACTTTTTAATACAGACCACCAACTTTCGAGTAACCTTGCCACGCAAGTCTTCCAAGACAACAATGGCTTCATCTGGATTGCCACCCGCAATGGGCTCAACGTCTTTGACGGCTACAACTTCCGGTCCATGCGAAAGGGCGAGAACGACCCTCGAAAGCCCAACACCAATTGTTTTAACTGCATCACGCAAGACAGCCATGGTTGCATCGTCTTGGGTACCAACCGAGGTGTGCTCATCCACGATGACCAATACTTCACCGAGGTTCAACTGCACAACGAACAAGGGAAGACCTTCAGTGCCTACATTCCGCATATCAAGCGACTGCACAACGGCAATATCTTGATAGGCACGGCAGGGTGTGGCATCTATCTGATGAAAAAAGGCACCCATACCTGCATACCTTTCGCACCAACTCTAGGAAAACTCAAATACATCCATCACATCACAGAAGACAGACAAGGACAACTTTGGCTAATCGCCGATGGCAACCAACTTTTCTTGCTCAACAAGAAAGGTCAACTCATTCGTCACGCCTTCGGGACACAAGACTTGAATGTCAGGGATATCCAGCAAGACAGCAAGGGCGCCATTTACCTCGCCACCGAGAGCCAAGGCATCTATCGCCTCACTCCCGGCTCCAGCGTCTTCACCCAAATAACCGCCATTCCCAATCTTCCTGCCAGCACCATCTTCGTCAACAGGAACGACCGCTTATTTATCGGCTGCAATGGCGAAGGCATCACACTCTACGACCCTGTCACCAACATGACTTATGACAATCTCTTCTTTAGTCCACAGACCAACTTGTCGAAAAGCAAGGTAGGAAGCATCATCGAAGACCAGCAAGGCAACATTTGGTTCTCCATGTTGCAGAAAGGCGTGTTCATGCAGCCACTCAGTCCCAACGACTTCGGCTATATGGGCTACCGACTAGGCAAGTTTAATCTCATCGGCGACAACAGTGTATCGAGCGTGATGTTTGACAAGGACCACAATCTCTGGGTAGGAACCGACAAGGATGGCATCTACAAGCTCTCCCCCGATGGCAAGCACCTATTGGGGCACTATGCACCAAGAGCTGTCGTGCTCGGCGTATGCCAAGATACCCAAGGGCGTATCTGGATAGCCACCTATACCGATGGAGCAGGTACACTGGATGCCAACGGCACCTACCACCCACTCGACATCGAAGCCATCAAGAACACAGGCATCTATGACATCAAATGCGACAAGTGGGGCTATGTTTGGCTGACGACTTTGGGCGAAGGTGTGTTCCGCATCAGTCCGGATGGAGCCATCAAGAACTATAAGATGATAGACAACGGCGATAACAATCCGAAGGCAAACTGTCCACCTAGCAACTATATCGTCAAGTTGGCTTTCTCGAAGGACAACTCCCACATCTATTTTGCCACGTCCGCAGGTTTGGCATGTCTCGACCGCAAGAAAGAGAGTTGGACTTCCACCTTCGGCGGTGTCAACTGCTTGGTCAGAAACTCCTTTTCTCATTGTGTCTTTGTAGATAGCAAGGACCAAGTATGGTATGGTACCGATGATGGTGCCTATTGCCACAACCTGTCGAATCCGAAGCTCTCCAAACATTACACCACAACACAAGGTCTGACCGACAACAGCGTATGCTGTATCAACGAAGACTACCTCGGTAGAATTTGGATGGGAACGAGCAAGGGCATGAGCTGCATCAACTTCATGGAAGGAAGAATCACCAGGCTCTATGCCGGGAATGGCATCCAGAGCAATGAGTTCTCCGATGGAGCCACCTGCATCTCCGCCGATAAACGTACCATCGTGATGGGTGGCACAGGAGGTATCAACAAGTTTGATGTCGCCCATGTCAAACTGCACCCTTGGAAGGCAAACGTCATCCTATCCGGCTTGCTCGTCAACAACGAGCCCGTCATGCCTTACATGGATTCGGATGGTTACACCATCACCGAGCATGGTGTCTATGATACGAAAGAATTCCATCTCTCCCACGAAGACAACTCTTTCACGCTCCAACTCTCCACACTTACTTATAATAATGTGGAGCAAATCGTCTATGCCTATAGCATCAATGACGAGGAGTGGCGCAAGGTACAGAGCGGAGTCAACGAGATTTCCTTCTCCCATCTATTGCCTGGCACATATCACTTCAAGGTGAAAGCCCTCTGCAATAGCTTCGAGACACCAGTCAAGGAGTTTACCATCGTCATCCATCCTGCTTGGTATGCCAGCATTTGGGCTAAGTTTGTCTATTTTCTCATCATCCTCGGCATCCTCTTGCAATATCAGCATTATCGCAAGCGACAGGAAGAAAGCCGCCTAGCCTTGCAACAACATATCCATGCCGAAGAGATGGGCGAGGCTAAGTTGCGCTTCTTCATGAACATCAGTCACGAGATACGCACACCGCTCACCCTCATCCTCACCCCTCTTCTCTCCCTCATCAAGGAAGACAAGGATGCCCATCGACAAGGCATCTACAACCTCATGCGCAAGAACTCCGAGCGCATCCTCCACCTCATCAGTCAGATGATGGACCTCAGAAAGATAGACAAGGGACAGATGGCGATGCACATGAGCGAGACCGACATGGTAAGTTTCATCAAAGATGAACACCAGCTCTTCGAGCAACAGGCGATCGCCAAGCAAATCACCTTCACCTTCTTGCATCAAGACGAGCACCTACCAGTCTGGATCGACCGCAACAACTTTGACAAGGTACTCATGAATGTACTATCGAATGCCTTCAAGTTTACCCCTGCCGGTGGCAAGATTCAGATTACCCTCAGCCAGACCACCCGCAATGCCATCATCTCCATCAAGGACAGTGGAAAGGGCATCGACAAGGACAAGTTGGAAACCATCTTCCAACGTTTCTACCAAAGTCCTACCCATTCCAACGACCGCAATGTGGGAACGGGTATCGGACTCGACCTGACACGTTCGCTCGTGGAGCTTCACTATGGCACCATCTTCGCCCGCAACAACGAGAGTACTCACACGCAGGATGAAGACTTCAAGACAGGAAGCGAGTTTATCATCACCTTACCACTCGGCAAAGCCCACCTCAAGACAGAAGAAATCCTCGAAGAGAAAGCAGAGGAAGAAAACGAGGAAGACTTGGAGGAGCTACAGGAAATCGACGAGACACTGAAAGACGCCCTGCAGGCAGAAAGCCAAGAGCCTAAGCCTCATTCCTCCAAGAGCACCATCGCCATCGTAGAGGATGATGAGGAAATCCTCCACTACCTGAGCCTACAGCTAGGCAATGACTTCACCATCCTCACCTACCCTAACGGCAAGGTGGCACTGCCAGAGATTATCAAGACGATGCCAGACCTTGTCATCTCCGACATCATGATGCCAGAGATGGATGGTAATACCCTGTGCAGCAAGATTAAGAACAACGTGAATACCAACCATCTTCCAGTGATTCTGCTCACTGCCATGAGTCGGGAGGAAAGTCAGTTGGCTGGTCTTGAGACGGGTGCCGATGCCTATATCACGAAACCTTTCAATATGGACATCTTGCGCCGTACGATACTCAATCTCCTTGCCGTGCGCCGTACCCTTCGCAATAAGTTTATGGGAAAGGAAAGTCCGGAACCAACCTTTGACACGGTGGAGACCAAGTCGCCGGATGACGAATTGCTCAAACGCATCATGGAGGTCATCAACGAGAACATGAGCGACTCCGACCTGAGCGTGGACGTCATCGCACAAAAGGTAGGCATCAGCCGTGTACATCTCAACCGCAAGATGAAGGAACTGACCAATCAGACTCCGCACAACTTCATCCGCAACATCCGACTGAAACAAGCTGCCAAGTTGTTACTAGACCCCAACCGCAATGTCACCGACGTGATGTACGCCTGCGGTTTCAGCAATGCCGCCAGCTTCAGCACCATGTTTAAGAACTTGTATGGTTGTTCGCCACGTGAATATATGAATAAAGCGCAAGAAGAGAATCCATAACGGATTCTCTCGCTTGCGCTTACCTTTAAGCCCCAAAGCCAGAGGCTTTTCGAACTTTATTTAAACAAGTGTGGAACAAACTCCTTCAAGCATCTTCTCCAAGTGAGCCACTCATGGTGAGTGCCAGGAGAGACATAGACATCGAGTTTGATACCCAAATTCTTCAACTGCTTTGCCATCTTCTCCGTTCCGAAGTTTTCTTCTGAGCCACAACCCATGAACATATACTTGATGTTCTGGTTGTACTTCTCGGCATCGGCGAAGATACCACCAAAGCAAGTCTTCACATCCACGCCAAAGAGGGCGCCACTGAACGTACCGAACGCAGAGAACAGATCGAGGTGATTCAATACCGTATTAAAAGTCTGGCAACCGCCCCACGACAAACCAGCCATCGCACGATGGTCTCTATCTGTATAGGTGCGGAACTTTTGGTCTACCATCGGAATCAGATCTTTGATGATGACATCGTAGAAAGAAGCACCATAGAGCTTGCGCTCCTCATCTACATCCTTGCCAGGACGTGGCACGAAAGGCTGCTTCACATCGCCACTCTCCATCACCACAATCATTGGCTCTGCCTTGCCTTCGGCAATGAGATTGTCCATGATGTGCTGCATATAGCCCTGATGGCTCCAGCCCGTCTCGTCCTCACCCATTCCGTGCTGCAGATAGAGCACAGGATAGCGCTTGCTCAAATTGGTTTCATATTCTGCCGGTGTATAAACCATGGCTCTTCGGAATTTACCCTGAGATGCGGCATAATAGGATACAGAGCGAACCTGACCTTGTGCCACTCCCTGCTGAGGACGATAGTAATTGCCTTCGGTCCCCTCAGGAACCTCCAAGCCACTCGCCTCCCGGCAGCAACCGAAGTAGGTTTCGCTGGCTGGATCTACTACCTGTACGCCATCTACATTCAGGAAATAATAGTGAAAACCCACTACCAGAGGGTCAGACACGCCATACCAGTCACCGTCCAGATCCTTCTTCATCGGATACTTCTTTCCGCAAATGTCGAAGATTACCTGCTTTGCCTCCGGTGCATGGAGCTTGACGTAGGCACGGCGGTCTTTATCCACACGCGGATAGTTGGCATCCGGAATGATACCGAGCAGCGAGAGCATCATGTTGGCATAACGCTTACCCATGGTGCGATAGCTTTCGGCGATGAAATGCAATCCATCGCCACGCTGCGGACATCCCTTGGAAGAGATAACGTGGGCAGTAGGGATGGTCTTGGCGATATCATCTACAATGGCGATATGCTGCCAGCAGCTGCCGCCCTGGTCTTTCTGAACGGTTTCGCCCACGAGCAAAGGTA
>UMHE01003085.1_pt1 | contig 19461 bp, 15 predicted proteins | sample 1965451 | NCBI WGS metagenome assembly UMHE01 (sample SAMEA4836090, study PRJEB28245) | human gut metagenome | biome: gut microbiome; material: fecal sample | place: Denmark | collected 2008 | reverse complement strand
GGTTTTTTATGCTCTTTGGAGTTTTAGCGGACAGCAATAGTTTAAATTAGTAAATAAAGTTATATGAAAAGTTTAGTTGTAAACCGTGTACAGTTTCTACTTGAGTTGCGTAGCGCTACTTGAGCGGCATGTCTACGTCCTCGAACTCGCCCCATCCGTCTACGTTTACGTCGAAGCCCGATCCGCCGTGCTTGCCGTCCTCGTCAGAGATCTCGATGCCCTTCACTACGATTACGCCGCCTTGCGGTTGCTTTGCAATCTGGTCGCTCACGTCGAAGTAGAAGTTCTTGATGATACCGTTCTTCAGTCGCACCTCGAGGTTGAGCGCGTGGCTGCGCGGTGCTCGTGTAGATGTGTAGTAGCCGTTAGGATAGTCGGGCACTCCGAACGATGCAACTATAGCCTGTGCTCCCCATTGCTGCAGCGTGCAGTCGTAAAGCAGCGTTGCTGCCTCGGCTGATGTTCTGCCGCTGTTGAGGTATACGGCTGACGCCATTCCGGAGAGTGCTCCGCGCACCAGTCCTACGTATTGCAGACCCTTGCTGAACTCGTAGCGAACGAGATACTTGAACACGAGCGGATGCATCGTGACTGGCATCACCGTCTCCTCCACCGTGCGCTCCGATGTGTACTCCTCGTTGAAGTTGCCGTAGAGCATGTCGGGCATTGCCACCGTAGGCTCCTTGGCGTCGGTCTGTTTCTGGAACGGATTGCCGAGGAACGAAGCTCGTGTGCGTGTTCGGGTTGTAGCCTTTGCCGCTGCGTACGAGTACATGTCGTCGAACACGATATACTCGGTGTCGTTGTTGTAGAACAGCAACTGGTGCTTACCCGGTCGGAGACCTACTACGTCGCCCTGAGCCGGCATGTTGATCATGTCGCTCGGTCCGAGAGCCGGGAAGTCGTGCATTCGGAGACCGGCGGGTATGAGCGGTCTGAGGTCGTCGTATTGCATACCGTAGGTGTCGACCCATGCAGAGAAGTTCTTCCAGTCGGTGCTTCCGTCGCTGCGTATCTCCCACTCCTGCTGATATGTTGCCTCTACACGGAACTTGTACTTAGGAGAATGAGAGTCGTGGTCGAAACACAAATCCTTGTGCTCGCAAGATGACAATGCTGTCATGGCAACCAGAGCAAACGCCGTTGCGATTCTCGTAACATTGCGTTTAAATATGACCTTAATCATTTGTCGCCTCCTTTCTTCTTATTGTTGTAGTTTCCATGTCCCAAGAGCCATACGAGCGACACCTCAGCCTTTGTAGGGCCTATCCAGTGGCGATTCTTCGTGGCTTTCCACACGTAGTGTCCGTCCAGCGGCTCGTACTCATAGTAGCGTCCGCCCATATATCCTGCCACAACACTGAAGTCGATGTTCAGGCGCTTTGCTATCGGCAGCGAGTAGCCGTATTCGGCTCCTACTGCGTAGCTTGTGCGGTCCAAAAGTGTTCCGCCGGGTATGCCTGCCATGTATCCCTTTCCGCCGAGCTCGAAGTCGTAGGTGAACGCCTGTGCGTTGATGCCGAGGTGGTGTCCCTGCAACGGCTTCACCTTCGATGCCTTGCCGAACCACTTGCGCAGCGAGATGCCTCCGCCGTAGATGCGCCAGTAGTTGTGGTGATGGTTGTTGTTCCACCATGCGTACATCCAGTCGGCTGCTATCGACCAGCGCTTTCCGAGCGAGAACTCCATGCCTATGTTCGGTACGGCGAGCGCGTCGTAAAGCATGTTGGTCTTGATGGCGAGGTATGCGTTGCGGCGCTCAGGCTCAGGTGCGGGCTCCTCTACTTGCGGCTCCTGTGTTACGGGCTCTTCCGGAACAATCACTTCTGCCTTTTGGTTGTCTACCACGGTTGGCTTCTGCTCGATGTAGACAGATATGAGGCTGGCGTTGCGCACTGCGGGGAAGAACTCGCGCAGCATGTAGTTCCATGTGCGTCCGTAGTTGAGGTCCATGAGGCGCTTCTTGCGGCTGTCTACCAGAACTCCCTTCGAGTTGTATGTGAACTCATCGGTCTCGCGTATCTGGTGCAACACCTCGTCTTTGTACGGCATGTCCGACTTCTCTACGAAGTAAGCCAGCTTCTGCCACATCTCCGAGCACTCGCACTTCGACACTATTGCGTCGGGCAGCTGCACTCGCTCGCGAACGTAGCGCTCCATGTTGGCGCAGCGTCTTTCGGTGAGGCGCTGGTTGAGAAGAGGTCCACCTTCGGGCGATGCCGAGCCGCAGAATTTCACGCTGGTCAGCTCCAAGGTGCTGTCTTTCTGCACGTCAGTAAGGAACTTGACTATTTCTGCGAGACTTGCTGCGTTGTCACCGAAGTTAGGATTGAGCACGCTTGATGCCACCGGGAATCTTACGCAGACTTCCTTTGTATATGTCTGGGCTGACATATCGTTGCCGCAGAACAGTATTAATAGTGCAAATACAAGTCGTTTCATAAGCAACTCCTTTTTTGTTGTTTAGTTTATATATGTTGGAATGTCTATCGGTTGGTTTGGAAAGACTACTCCTTTTTAGTTATTCAGTTTGTAAAGTTTTGCTCGGTTGGTGCACTTGAGACAAGTGCACCCCCTTCCCCTGAGTAGGCGGTTTTGCGAGAAGAAGCTGTTTCTCCTTCGGTTTCGAGAGGATACAATTTCTCCGTCGTGTGCCAGTAACTCCTTTTGGGGTTTGGTTTTTGATTTTGGGTTTTGTGTGGAAGGCTATCTGTAGCGAAAGCCGCTCCGGTTTCGTTTTTGTATTTTCGTCAGTTTGCGTCGTTGATTGCGTCAGTTTGAAATTTATCGTTTTCGTCAGTTTGCATCGTCTTGGTTTCTCTTTTCGTCTGTTTGCGTCATCGTCTTGTCTGTGTCGTCAGTTTGCTTCAATAGCAAATGCTGTTTGTATCTGTGATAAACCTCTTCTTTTGAGAAGAATTAGTTTTTCAATTGCGAATTTAGGAAATGTTTTTATAACTTCCAAACATTTCTCAAGAAAACTTCACGCATTTAACGTTATTCAACACATTTCATAATTAAACACAAAATACGTTATAAGTAAAAAAACGCATAAAAACTAACACTTTGACCTACATTATGTAATTAAAACCAGCCATTTTACTTTCACGCACTATTTTCTGCTTTTATTACATACCGTTTAGTGTCAATATGTCAAAAAATAGACTACAATTTGTAAGCAGCATACACTATGTAGTTTCCGTCGCCACGCAACGTGACGCTCTCGCCAAGCGCCTCGTTGAGCGTACCCTGCCAGAGTGCGGAGAAGGCGTAGGGCTGCCAGCGCAGTCCGTCGCCGTCGAGCTGTGTGCATGTGAGGTTGAAGATGCTTATCTGCTGTCCGGCGAAAGTTCTTATTGCGGTTTCGCCTACAGCCGGGATGAACACACCGTAGTCGGTGAGCATCAGGGCGTCTACATGCAATTCGCGGCGGTAGAAGTCGAGCAGCGAGATGTTGCCCAGCGTGTGATCCTCACGCTTGCCCGTTGCTCCGACGTAAGCAATGCGGCGGCAACCGCGCTCCGTGCAGAACCGCGTAGCCTTCGTAAGGTCGTTGTAGTCCTGCTCCTCCACCTTATATATAATGTCTGCATGCTTCGCACGAAACTCCGCCGACATCGAGTCGCAGTCGCCCACTATAGCCGTCGGCTTGTAGCCACGGCGTACGAGTTCCTCGCCTGCCGAATCGCATGCCACAAGCATCCGTGCACGCTCCATCACGGCAAGCGGAACGGGATGCGTAGGGAAGTCGCCGCCGGCTACTATCACGGCGTCGAAGGCGTCGGGCTGCAGCGACGCAAGAAATTCTGTGTTGTCCGAAGTGACAGTCGCCGAATCAGAAGTAGCCTTTATTGTGTCTGAAGGATTGTCCATAATTATCGTGTATTTCTCAGCCGACGTTATCTGCCGGCTGAACATGTATGTTTCGACGGACAAAAGTACGAAATAAATGTGAATTTGTTATGGATACGCTTGTGCCTCTTTACATTTTTCTTTAAATTTGCGACAGACAATCAAACTATTAACCCGCTATGGCTGAAGATAACGATTCTGCCAACAAAGACAAACCCGCTATGACTGAAGATCCGAACACTCTACACGTACTGAATCAGCAGCGCAACTGGGACACGCTCTACTTCTACCAGAAGTCGGATGTGGTGTATCAGCTGGCGTTCGCTTTCTGCGACCGCTTCATTCATTTATACAAAGACCGAACGCGCGACCAGGTGATTCAGGCGGCACGCTCCTGCAAGCAGAACATCGTCGAAGGTTTGGCTGACGGTGTGGCATCGACGGAGATGCAGCTGAAGCTGCTCAACGTGGCACGCGCCTCGCTGAAGGAGTTGCGCGAAGACTTCGAGGACTATATCAAGTCGCGCCACCTGCAGTTCTACGTTGCCGGCGACCAGCGCTACACCGATATGCTCGACTACTGCCGCCACCACAACCGCCTGCCCGACTACGCTCCGTTCTTCCAGCAGTGGAGCGACGAACAGATGTGCAACTACGCCATCACGCTCTGCCATTTCATCGACAAGATGATGATGTCGTTTCTGAAGAAGCTTGAGCAGGAGTTCATCACCGAGGGTGGCATCAAGGAGCGCATGCACCGCGCCCGCACCGCCTACCGACAGCAGCAGGACGCACGCCTGAAGCAGCTGGAGGAGGAGCTGCCACGCCTGAAGCAGGCTCTTGCCGAAGCGCAGGCGGAGGCTGCGAAATGGAAGGCAGCCTTCGAGGATATAAAGCAAAGAGCGCTGAAGGCGTATTATAGGCAGGAGGCGGAGATAAAAGAGCTGAAGGAAAAGCTCGACAGTCTGGAAGGAAGCAAGGAACTTTAGAGAGGCAAGGAGAGATAGGAGAGCCAGGTTGGATAGGAGCTCTAGGTTTCCTAGAAAGCCTAGAGAGCCTAGAAAACCCTAGAAAGCCCCCAGCCCCCTAAAACAAAAAAAGATGCCCTAGGTTTCCCTAGAGCATCCAGATGAGTTATGCCTTTTTCGCAAGGCCCTTCCACTTTATGTATCCCATGACCGCTATCACGACATACAGGCCGTACAACCCTGCCTTGAACGGTATGCCTTTCACCACATACAGATAGCAGCAGACCACGTCTACGGCTATCCAGAACAGCCACTGCTCTACGTACTTGCGCGCCAAAGCCCACAAGCCGACAAAGCTAAGAGCGTTGGTGAACGCGTCGAGCAAGGGCACGGTGCTGTTGGTGTAAGCTACGAGAACGTAATAGGTAGCAGCCCATGCGAGGAGGAAGAAGCCGAGCGTGCGCAGGATAAGGCGGCGCGGGAAGAACGTTATCGGAAGCTCTTCGGAAGAACCGCCTGCAGCATCTACTGCTTTATCTGAACCTGCAGAATCTACTGCTTTATCTGAGCCTGCAGCATCTACGGCTTTATCCAAGCCATCGGTGTCAAGAGCTTTATCTGAGCCTGCAGCCCCCGAAGCCTTACGCTTCAGCATTCGCTTCCATTTCGCTCCGAACTTCCACACGGCGTAGCCGTATATCGCAGCCAGCGTGTAGTAGACAGCCATGCCAGCGTCGCCGTAGAGTCCGTGGCTCCAGTAGAGGTAGATGTCCATGGCAGGCATCACGATGCCCACAACCCAAAGCGCTATGCTCGCACGATATTCGAGGACGAGATAGATTAGCCCGAGTATTGTCGTTACAATGTCGAGCCAATGGTTTAAGAAAAATTCTTCCATTCAAAAACTAATGCATTTCTTTAGCTATAGTCGTCGGACGGCGGACGCAATCCGATCGGACGGCGGACGCAACCCGATCAGACGGCGGACGCAACCCGATCGGACGGCGGACGCGATCCGACGACTTATAGCCTACTTTTTATCTACACACCGCGAAGGTATATCCGCTTAGAACTTCAGCGTTACGGTTCCGAGGCAGTTGAAGCCAGCCATCGGGATGTAAGCCACGGTAGAGTTGCGCTTGTTGTTGTTATACCAGTCGTAGTAGACGTAGCCAGACGCAGCGTAGTGGCGGTCGAAGATATTGTTGAAGTCGGCGCCAAGCACCACCTGCTTCAAGCCGAGCACACGCTTAGCGAAGTTGAATGTGTACGAAGCGTTGACGTTGGTCTGCGAGTAGCACGGCAGCGAGCGCTCAGAGCTCTCGGTGTTGTCGAGATACTGCTTGCTCACGAAGTTGGTGTGCCATGTAGCGCGGAAGCCAGCGAAGTGAACGTCGACGAAGCCGTTGAGGATAGCCGACGGCGAGAATGCTATGGTAGAGCTCTTGTATGTGTTCCATACAGCAGGACCGTCCCAGCTTTCCACATACTCCTTGAAGTTCTTCAGACGATTGCGGCTCAGAGCGGCGTTGCCCTCAAGAGAGAGCCAAGACAGCGGGCTCCAGCCTGCAGACACCTCAGCACCGAGACGGTAAGAGTCCTTGATGTTGCGTGTCAGCGACTCGCCGATGTCGCTCTTCTCGCCGGTCATTACGAACTGGTTGACGTACTTCATGTAGTAGAAGTTGACACCTGCGAACCAGTTCTCGCCTTGATACTGATAACCCCACTCCAAGTCGAGCAGACGCTCCGGCGACGGATTGCCGTAGCCGATGTTGTCGGTGAAGTTGTTGCGCTCGGGCTCGCGGTTGGCGTAAGCTATAGAAGCGTAAGCCTTGTGTCCGTTGGCGTCGTAGCTGATGCCAGCCTTCGGGTTCACGAAGAAGTAGTTCTCGTTGATGTCGATGCTCTGGTTCTTGTAGTTGCCGTCGGCGCCCTGCTCGAAGTGGTCGTTGAGTCCGTCGGTGTTATAGTTGACGTAGCGCATCTGCATGTCGAGGAACCAGTTCCAGCCGTTGCCGAACTTGCGGTTAGCCTTGAAGAACCAGCTCCAGTCGTTCTTGTTGGCGTCCGAGTCGTAGTACTTGTATCTGCCGTCGGTGAAGTATTTCTTCTCAAGAGCCTCGTCAGCGATGTACGTCACCTTGCCCCAGTGGTTGCAACGGAAGAGCTGCATGCTGAAGCCGCCCATTACGTCCCACAGAGCGTCCTTGTAGTTGACGTTGTAGAGAGCACCGTAGTTGTTCTGTGTAAGGCCCTTCTTGCGTATAGCGTCCGACTTCACGGGCTTCAGCTCGCCATTCTTCTCGTACATCTCGTTGATGCCGAACTTAGAAGCCAGCTTTGTGTCCTTCTTGAACTCGGTGTAGTAGCCGTAGCCGTATGTGTAGTGAGCCGTTACGGAGTGGCTCCAGCGCATGTCGGCAGGCTGCCAGGTGAAGTTGAGTATGTTGTGGCTCTGCTCGAAGTTGTCGGTAGTCTGCTTCCAGTACGATCCGTCGCGCATCTTGTAGCGTTCTGTGGTGAGCGGCTTTGTAGGATCGGCAGCCCAGTTGTCGTCCATCGGTATTACAAGTTCCTCGTAGAGCGAGTTGAACTTGCCCAGTCCGTGCTTCCACATATCCTTATAGCTGTTGATGCCCCACGCCTTGAGGTCGGTATCGCCGTCGTAGTTGCACGCCGCAACGCCGTTCCACGCCTGACCCGTGTGCTCGAAGTTGCCGATGTTCTTATACGACACCTTGAAGCGGTCGCCGAGCCAAGTCAGTCCGCCGTAGTAAGAGCCAGAGCGTCCGCCTGTGCCGTGGATGTATCCATCGGTGTTGGTCTCGTGATAAGCGCCGTCGATGATGAAGTGGTCGGCAAGCAGACCTGTAGAGAAGTTGCCTCCGACGCGATATGTGTTGAACGAGCCGTAAGAACCCGTCACCTCTACGGTAGGCTTAAGCGACGGAGCGGCTGTAGCGAGCGACACCGAACCGCCGAAGGCTCCGTCGCCGTTGGTAGACGCGCCCACGCCACGCTGTATCTGCGCGCTGCCCATAAGAGCTGCGTAGCTGTTCATGTTAGCCCAGAACACGCACTGGTCTTCGGGCGAGTTGAGAGGCACACCGTCTACCGTGACGTTGATGCGGCTGTCGGCAGCGCCACGCATACGCATATAGACGGTGCCGGTGCCACGCCGTTCTCGCTCCATGCGAGCACACCCGGTGTGCGGGCGAAGAGCATAGGCAGCTCCTTGCCTGAAGATGCAAAGCGCTCAAGCTCGGTCTTCTTGATGTTCTCTACTGCAAATGGTGAACTCTTCGGGGCTCTCACAGCCTTCACTACCACCTCGTTGAGGTTGTTCACACGGGTAGTGTCGAGCTTGGTCTGCTCGCCGGCGGCTTGCGAAGGGCAAGCACACGCTGCAGCCAAGGCTACTCCAATGAATTTCTTCATGTTATTTTCTATTAATGTTGTTATTCCTGAATTTTGAACCGATGCAAAGTTAACTATTTTTTGCATATCCAAACAATCCGTTTATATAATAAACCCTAAAAAATGGGCGCAGCAGTCGAAATATGAAAAATTTGTAGTAAGTTTGCATGTAATAAAGACCAGTCTGCAGCGACTGACGTGTCTTTACCACTAAAACATTATATATAATAAAGGACAAATGGGGCGTTTGAAACTCATTCTGGCTCTAATAAGCCACTATAAATATGCCATCACTATAATCATCGGTATTCTTACCGTAGGTTTCGTCGACGAAAACAGCTTTCTTCACCGCTTCCAGCTCGAAATGCAGATAAACGACCTGGAGGAGGAGATAGACAAGTACAACGCGCAGAACGAAAGCGACCTGAAAAAGCTTAAGGATATGCGAAAAGGTACGCAGGAGTTCCAGAAGATTGCTCGCGAACGCTACTTCATGAAAGCCGACGACGAGGATATCTATGTGCTCAGCGACGACCCCAAGCCCGAACAAGCTAAAGAAGAACAATAATGAAACAACTAAATACACTACAAAGCGCGCTCTTCCTCACGGGAGGCATACTGATGGTCATCGGAGCAGGATGCTTCGTGTTCATGTTCGCACAGCAGATTGTCTGCTGGATATACCTGCTGGGCGCACTGCTCTTCGCAGCAATGCAGGTGAACCAGGCGTATGAAGGACAGAACCCCACCATCAAGCGACTGAAGAAGATAATGACCTTCGCCGACATCTTCTTCGTGCTGGCAGGTCTGCTCATGGTAGACAGCGCAAACATGTGGCTCAGAGACTCGTTCTCCGACCCCGTGACATATTTCAACCTCATTTACAACAAGTGGGTGATGCTGCTGCTCGCAGCCGCCATCCTCGAGATGTACTCTATGCACCGCATCGCGTCGGAGCTGAAGAAGGAGGAAGCGAAGGAAGACGCCGAAGAGAAGCAGGAAGAGGCTTCCGCTACAGACAAAGAATAAAAGAAGACAACAAGAAAACAACATTTTTTTTAAAACCAAAGATGATGAAGAAGCTACTCTACGCTTTACTCGGTGTAATAACACTGGCATCGTGCTCCAGCTCGTACAACATTCAGGGATCGTCGAACGTGTCTACGCTCGACGGACGCATGCTCTACCTGAAGGTGCTTAGCAACAACGACTTCAAGAAGATCGACTCGTGCGACGTGGTACACGGCCAGTTCCAGTTCTGCGGAACGTTCGACACGGTGCGTCTCGCCAATATCTTCATGGACGACGAGAGCATACTGCCGCTCGTGATAGAAAGTGGCGACATCACCATCAAGCTCGACAACACTCAGCAGATCGTTAGCGGCACTCCGCTCAACGACGAGCTGTTCAAGTTCTTCAACAAGTACAACCAACTGAAGAACCAGGAGGCCGAACTGCTGCACACGCACGACCGCGCCATCATGGACGGAAGCGACATGGACGCCGTGACACGCAAGCTCAACGACGAGGCGATGCGACTCACCGCCGAAGAGGACAAGCTCGTAACGACATTCGTCACCGATAACTTCGACAACGTGCTCGGACCGGGCGTGTTCTTCATGATGACTATCGGCTACCGCTACCCTGAACTCACACCGTGGATAGAGGACATCATGAGCAAGGCTACAGACAAGTTCAAGAACGACCCGTACGTGAAAGACTTCTATCAAAAGGCTCTGGAGAACCAGGCTATCATGAACGGCATGAAGGACATGAACACAGCGCCTGCCGGCGCAGCGCCCGCACAGCCGATGCCCGACGGACCGACGCCTAACCAACTGGCGCAGCCTGCTGCTGCCGAGTAACGGCGCTAAACACGATAAATAACTATCATCCAAGAAATATGAAGACATTAGTATTTGGTGGTAAGCTGGTCAACGAGGGAGCTACTCGCGTAGCATCCGTCGTTGTCGACGGCGACACCATTACAGACATTATAGAAGGTACAGAAACACCTCGTGGCGACTACGACAATATCGTGGATGCCACGGGGTGTTTTGTTATGCCTGGAGTTATCGACTGCCACGTCCACTTCCGCGACCCCGGTCTTACAGAGAAGGCAGACATGGAGACAGAGAGCCGCGCTGCGGCTTACGGCGGAGTGACAACCTACTTCGACATGCCGAACACGAAGCCGCAGACCACGACACTCGAAGCGCTCGACGCAAAGATGAACGACGCCCGAAACAAGTCGCACGTCAACTACGGCTTCTTCATCGGAGCCACCAACGACAACATCGACTGCGTGACTGCCATCGACCCGCACCTTGTGCCCGGCATCAAGCTGTTCATGGGTTCGTCTACGGGCAATATGCTCGTAGACCGTCAGGATGTGCTGCACGAGCTATTCGAGAAGGCGAAACTGCCTATCATGGCTCACTGCGAGGACACCGACATCATCAACCGCAACATGAAGCGCGCGCAGGAGCTGTACGGCGACGACCCTGCCATAGAACATCATCCGGAGATTCGCTCAGAGGAAGCCTGCTACGAGTCGACAAAGCGCGCCGTAGCCCTGGCAGAAGAAACCGGCGCCCGTCTGCATGTGGCTCACATGACCACGGAGCGCGAGCTGCAGCTGTTCGGCACTTCGCCACGCATCACGGCTGAAGCTGTGATAGCCCACCTCGTGTTCACACAGGACGACTATGTGCGTCTCGGAACTCGCATCAAGTGCAATCCTGCTATCAAGACTGCAACCGACCGCGACGCTCTACGCCACGCTCTCACCGACGGACGCATAACGACCATCGGCACCGACCACGCGCCACATCTGCTTAAGGACAAGGAGGGCGGCTGCGCACGCGCCGCTTCGGGTATGCCTATGGTGCAGTTCTCGCTCATTACGATGCTCGAACTTGTGGACGAAGGCGTGCTCAGCATGGAGCGTCTCGTGGAGCTAATGGCGCACAACCCCGCAAAGATCTTCGAGGTATCGAAGCGAGGCTTTGTGCGTAAGGGCTACAAGGCCGACCTCGTGATTGTAAGACCCGACGCTCCGTGGACCGTTACCAAGGAGACTATACAAAGCAAGTGCGGATGGAGCCCGATGGAGGGTCACACCTACCAGTGGCAGGTGCGCACTACAATGTGCAACGGACACATTATATATAATAACTGGGCATTCGACTCGGCGAGTCGCGGTGAGGCTGTGCGCTTCAGAGAGTAGGCTCAAGCAGGGTTTATACAAATAGAAAAACAATTCAGGTAACTAACGATGTTGAAATACACCGACTACAACATCTCTACGCTGCGCCCGTACATCAACTGGATATACTTCTTCTTCGCCTGGGGACTGTCGGGCAAGCCGCAGGAGGCGAAGGACAAGATGCGGGCGGAGGCAGAACAGATGCTCGACCGCTTGGAGAAGCGATACAGAACGCACGCTGCTTTCGGGTTGTTCGACGCCAACAGCGACGGCGACGATATCCTTATCGACGATGTGCGCATGCCTATGCTGCGCCAACAGCACCCTACTCGGGAGGGCGAACCGAACCTTTCGCTCGCCGACTTCATACGTCCGCTGTCTTCGGGCGTGAAAGACCGCATCGGAGTGTTCGCCACAACGGTCGACTTGGCGTTGGAGCACGACTTTCTTGCCGACGACTACCAGCGTATGCTGGCGCAGACGCTCGCCGACCGACTCGCTGAAGCCACGGCTGAGGTGTTTCACATGGAGGTGAGACGATCGATTTGGGGATATGCTCCCGACGAGAATCTGTCGGTAGCCGAACTCCTGCGCGAGGACTTCCAAGGCATTCGTCCGGCTGTGGGCTATCCGTCGATGCCCGACACAAGCGTCAACTTCATCATCGACCGGCTTATCGACCTCAAGCAGATTGGCATCCGGCTCACAGAGAGTGGCGCCATGAAGCCTCATGCGTCGGTTTCGGGACTGATGTTCGCACACCCGAAGGCGCACTACTTCGAGCTTGGACGCATCGGCGAAGACCAACTGCGCGATTATGCCCGACGACGCGGACTGCCGTTTGAACTGATTCGCCGATTCTTGAAGTAGAATGTAGGACAACGGTTCGGTCCGAACTGTTATAAATTCAATAGAAACGTTTGCGGGTTCAATAGTAACGAAGCAATCGAAAGTAAAGTTTAAGACAATGATAGCAAGAATATCAATACTCATACTGCTGCTCACGCTGCTGCCCGACCTGTACATCTACATGCGCTATCTGCGCCAACGCAGAGACATAACGCTGTGGATGCACCTGTTGTGGTGGGTGCCGGGAGCCGCTATGCTTGCATGCACAGCTGCCTACTCTATGATGCGCAACTTCGCGCCGAATAACCTCACGTTCTTCAACGTGTATCTGTTCATGATAGGTCTGCTCATCGTGCCGAAGGTGATTTTCACCCTGGCTTCGCTTGCAGGCATGGCTGTGAAGCGACTGCTGAAGCAGCGCAAGAACTGGGGCAACCACACAGGATTGGTGCTTGTGCTCGGATGGTTATACGTGTTGTTCATGGGAACGATGGTAGGACCCGACCAGCTACACGTGAAGCGCGTCACACTCGAGTTCGACAACCTGCCGCAAGCCTTCGACGGCTACCGCATAGTGCAGATCTCGGACATGCACCTCGGCTCGATGAAGCAGGAGTTCGCACGGCGCATAGTGGCGCAGGTGAACGAACTGCATCCCGACGCGCTGCTCTTCACGGGCGACTTGCTCAACATGCGTCCGCAGGAGGCTGTGAGCTTCACGGCCACGCTGATACATCTACATCCTGTCGACGGCATCTTCTCGGTTCTCGGCAACCACGACTACGCCGACTACGTGAAGACTGCCACCGCAGAGCAGAGAAGTGAAATGGAACGCCTGACGCGCTCGCTGGAAGGTTCGATGAACTGGGACTTGCTGCTCAACGAACGCCGCATACTGCGCCGCGGAGCCGACTCTATAGTGATAGCAGGAACTGAGAACGACGGACGCCCACCATTCCCGGCGAAGGCTGATTACCGTAAGGCGCTGCACGGAATATCGCCCGAGTCGTTCGTGATAATGATGCAGCACGACCCGTCGGCTTGGCGCCGACACATTCTGCCGCAGTGCAACGCGCAACTTACGCTGAGCGGACACACGCACGGCGGACAGCTCTCGTTGTTCGGCTGGCGACCAACAAGCGTCGTGAACACAGAAGATGCCGGACTCTACAAAGAGGGCAACCGCTATCTGTATGTGTCTACAGGCGTTGGCGCCTTCATACCATTCCGCTTTCACATGAAGCCGGAGGTTGTGGAAATCACGTTAAAAGTAAAAAAGAGCCCCTCCCAACCCTCTCCATCGGGGATGGCTTAGAAAGGCCCAAGAAGGCTTAGTTCGGCTTATAAAATAAAATAAAAAACAAGCAATGAAATATCTATACCGTACATACCAACTCCTGATAGCACTCCCCTTGATAGCTATCTATACCGTCATAACAAGTCTGATAGTGATAATAGGTTGCTCATTGGGCAACGGCCACTTCTGGGGCTACTATCCTGGCAAATGGTGGGCACAGTTCATCATACGCATACTCATGTTGCCGGTGAAGGTTGAAGGACGCGAGAATCTTGTGAAAGGACAGTCGTACGTGTTCGTAGCCAACCATCAGGGAGCGTTCGACATCTTCCTCATTTACGGCTTCCTGTGCCGCAACTTCAAGTGGATGATGAAGCGCCAGCTACGCCAGATGCCGTTCGTAGGCAAGGCGTGCGAGGCTGCTCACCACATCTTCGTCGACAAGCGCGGCGCAAGCAAGATACGCGCCACATACGACAGCGCACGACAGACGCTGCAGGGCGGCATGTCGCTCGTTGTTTTCCCCGAGGGTGCGCGCACGTTCACTGGACACATGGGCGTATTCAAGCGTGGTGCATTCATGCTCGCCGACGACATCGAGCTGCCCGTAGTGCCGCTCACCATCAACGGCTCGTTCGACGTCATGCCTCGTACACGCGACATGAAGTGGGTGATATGGCATCCGCTGCGCCTCACTATCCACAAACCGATACAGCCTATTGGCAAGGGTGCGGACAACATCAAGTATCTTGAAGAGGAGAGCTACAAGGTGGTGATGAGCGGACTTGAGGAGAAATATCAGGGTTTTGTAGAGAATCCCGACCAGTAACACGCATAAAAACACGTTTTTTAACGCAACAAGCGCACTTGTGTCGAATACATTTCGTACATTTGCATTTTAGTTGACCAGTTGACAAGTAAACGAGTTACAAGTAGACGAGTTACGAGTTGACAATGTAAAACCATTTCAACAACAAGACTATGAACAAAAGCGACAGTATCGTAATCATACCGACATATAACGAGAAGGAGAACATCGAGAAGATAATACGCGCGGTGTTCGCACTTGAGAAGTGTTTCCACATTCTTGTAATCGACGACGGCAGTCCCGACGGCACCGCAGCCATCGTGAAGCGCCTCATCAGCGACGAGTTCGCCGACCGCCTCTTCATCCTCGAGCGCAGCGGCAAGCTGGGCCTCGGCACAGCCTACATCACAGGCTTCAAGTGGGCTCTTGAGCACGGCTACGACTACATCTTCGAGATGGACGCCGACTTCTCTCACGACCCCAACGACCTGCCGCGCCTCTACAGCGCCTGCCACGACGAGGGCTACGACGTGGCTATCGGTTCGCGCTACGTGAGCGGCGTGAACGTTGTCAACTGGCCTATCGGTCGCGTGCTTATGAGCTACTTCGCTTCGAAGTACGTGCGCATGGTTACGGGCTTCAAGGTGCACGACACCACAGCCGGCTTCAAGTGCTACCGCCGCTGCGTGCTCTCGTCTATCGACCTCGACAAGATTCGCTTCAAGGGCTACGCCTTCCAGATAGAGATGAAGTTCACTGCCTACAAGATGGGCTACAAGATAAAGGAGGTGCCGGTAATCTTCGTCAACCGTCGCGAGGGCGTGAGCAAGATGAGCGGCGGCATCTTCGGCGAAGCGTTCTTCGGCGTGATGCGACTCAGATGGGACGGCTGGTTCAGAAAGTATCCTGAGGCGAAACACTAAACCACCCACCCTATTCCTATGGAAATAAGAGAAATCAGTAATGTATATACAGCCCTGCCTCAGTGCGGGGCTTTTTTGAAAGCAATCAGCGACGAGTCGGTGAGGCATGTATTCCTTAGTGGACTACTTGCCTCATCGGCTCCTGTGTTTTTCTCAGCCGTAGCCGAACGAGTTAACGGGAAGAAAAACTCAAAACTCAAAACTCAAAATTGCGACGCTCCGTCGCAACAATTCAAAACTCAAAACTCAAAATTCAAAACTCTCACCGCCGTTTTCGTTATGCAAGACAACGAGGAGGCAGGCTACTTCTACCACGACCTTACGCAGATACTCGGCACCGAGAACGTGCTGTTCTTCCCGTCGTCGTACCGTCGTGCGGTGAAGTACGGACAGCGCGACGCCGCCAACGAGATATTGCGCACCGAGACGCTGAGCCGGCTCTCTGCACAGACAGCCGGCGACGCCTTGTATGTCGTCACCTGTCCCGAGGCGCTCAGCGAACTTGTGGTGTCGAAGCGCCGCCTCGACGAGCGCACCATCAACATTGCCGTGGGCGACATCGTCGACTTTGCCGACCTTGGACGCAAGATGCGCGAGTTCGGCTTCAAGGAGGTCGACTATGTATACGAGCCGGGGCAGTTCGCCATGCGCGGAAGCATCATCGACGTCTACTCTTACTCGTCTGAGCTGCCGTTCCGCATCGACTTCTTCGGCGACGAGGTAGACACCATACGCACGTTCGAGGTGGCAGACCAGCTCTCGAAGGACTCGAAACAGCAGGTGCGCATCGTGCCCGAACTGGCGCAGCTCACAGAAGAAAAGCAACCATTCACGTCGCTTCTGCCCGAAGACGCTCTGCTCGTGATGAAAGACCGTCTCTACCTTTGTTCTACCATCGAGAAGATATACAACGACGGCTTCTCGCAGCAGGCCATGACCGAGCGCTTGGAGGGAGCTACAGAGGTAGAGCAGCAGCAGATAATGCGCGACATGCGCAAGGAGAACAACCTCGTGTCGCCGTCTAAATTCCGTGAGGAGATATGCCGCTTTCGTCTCGTCGAGTTCGGCGCACAGCCTTCGGGCACGCCGCAGGTGTCTATCGAGTTTCACATCTCGCCGCAGCCGCTTTTCCACAAGAACTTCAGTCTGCTCACTCAGACGCTCGACGACTATCTCTTGCAGGGCTACCGGCTCTACATCCTCGCCGACTCGGAGAAGCAGACGCAGCGCCTGCGCGATATTTTCGACAGTGAGGAGTTGCAGCAGATGCGCAGAAACAAGGATCACTCTCTATCTGCAAATCATAACTCTCAACTCCCAACTCTCAACTCTCAACTGAATAACTCTCAAAACTCGAATCTCCCCTTCACTCCCGTCAACCGCACTCTGCACGAAGGTTTCGCCGACAACGATCTGCGTCTGTGCTTCTTCACCGACCATCAGATATTCGACCGCTTCCACAAGTACAACCTTAAGTCGGACGCAGCCCGCACGGGCAAGATGGCGCTCACGATGAAGGAGTTGCAGGAGATGGAACCCGGCGACTTCATCGTACACGTCGACTTCGGCATCGGCAAGTTCGGCGGCTTGGTGCGTGTGCCTGTGGGCGACTCCTATCAGGAGATGATACGCCTCTACTATCAGCGCGGCGACATCGTCGATGTGTCTATCCACTCGCTCTACAAGATATCGAAGTATCGCCGCAGCGACACGGGCGAACCGCCCCGACTCAGCACGCTCGGCACCGGCGCATGGGAGAAACTGAAGGAGCGCACGAAGAAACGCATCAAGGACATTGCGCGCGACCTCATCAAGCTATACGCCAAGCGGCGCCACGAGAAAGGCTTCGCCTATTCAGCCGACTCGTACCTGCAGAACGAGCTTGAGGCGTCGTTTCTCTACGAGGACACGCCCGACCAGCAGCGCGCCACTCACGACGTGAAAGCCGACATGGAGTCTGCCCGACCGATGGACCGCCTTGTGTGTGGCGACGTGGGGTTCGGCAAGACCGAAGTGGCGATACGTGCGGCGTTCAAGGCGGCGTGCGACTCGAAGCAGGTGGCGGTGCTCGTGCCTACAACGGTGCTCGCCTTCCAGCACTACAAGACATTCTCAGACCGTCTGAAGAACATGCCGGTGCGTGTCGACTATCTCTCGCGTGCCCGCACGGCGAAGCAGACACGCGAGGTGCTTGCCGACCTTAAGGCGGGCAAGATAGACATACTCGTCGGCACGCACAAGCTGATAGGAAAGACTGTGGAGTGGCACGACCTCGGATTGCTCATCATCGACGAGGAGCAGAAGTTCGGCGTGTCTACAAAGGAGAAGCTGCGCAAGCTGAAGACCAATGTCGACACGCTCACGATGTCGGCTACGCCTATACCGCGCACGCTGCAGTTCTCGCTGATGGGCGCTCGCGACATGAGCATCATGCGAACGCCGCCGCCCAACCGCTACCCCGTGCAGACCGAACTGGGCGTGTACGGGCATGAGATAATAGCCGACGCCATCAACTTCGAGATGTCGCGCAACGGACAGGTGTTCTTCGTGAACGACCGCATCAGCAACCTGCCCGAGATTGCTGCGCTCATAAAGAAATACGTGCCCGACGCGCGTGTGGCTATCGGACACGGACAGATGTCGCCCGAGGAGCTTGAGAAGATTCTCATCGGCTTCATGAACTACGACTACGACGTGCTGCTCTCTACGACCATCGTCGAGAACGGCATCGACATAAGCAACGCCAACACCATCATCATCAACGACGCCCACCGCTTCGGACTCTCCGACCTTCACCAGATGCGCGGTCGCGTGGGACGTTCCAACCGCAAGGCGTTCTGCTACCTGCTTGCGCCGCCTAAGTCGGTGCTCACGCCCGAGGCGCGACGCCGCCTTGAGGCTTTGGAGAACTTCTCCGAACTGGGCAGCGGCTTCAATCTTGCCATGCAAGACCTCGACATTCGCGGTGCGGGCAACCTGCTTGGTGCCGAGCAGAGCGGATTCATGGAGGATCTTGGCTACGAGACTTATCAGAAGATTCTCAACCAGGCTGTCACCGAACTGAAGAACGACGAGTTCGCCGATATGTATGCCGAGGAGATGGCTGCTGGCAACCATCTCACGGGCGACGCCTTCGTGGAGGACTGCGCCGTGGAGAGCGACCTCGAGATGTACTTCCCCGACACTTACGTGCCGGGCAGTGCGGAGCGTATGCTGCTCTACCGCGAACTCGACAACATCAGCGACGACGCTGCGCTCGACGCCTACCGCCAGCGACTCATCGACCGCTTCGGCGCTATGCCTCACGAGGGCGAAGAGCTGCTGCAGGTGGTGCCGCTGCGCCGCTACGGCAAGAGTCTCGGCTGCGAGAAGATCATTCTGAAGCAGGGCCGCATGCAGATGCAGTTCGTGAGCAACCCCAACTCTGCCTACTACAAGAGTGCTACATTTGGCAAGGTTCTCAACTACATCGCTGCCAACGCACGCCGCTGCGACCTCAAGGAAGTGAGGGGCAAGCGCTATATGGTGGTGAGCGGTGTGCCTACCGTGGGCGAAGCGGTGAAAGTGCTTTTAAAAGTAAAAGAGTAAAAGAGGATTTTAAAAGTAAAAAAGTAAAAACAACGATATGACAACACTTCTTCTTGTGCGCCACGGCGAGACCGTCGACAATGTGCGCCAGATTATGCAGGGGCAGACTCAAGGCAAGCTGACCCCGAACGGCATCGAGCAGGCACGCGCCCTCGCTGCCGAGCTGAAAGACACGCCTATTGACGTGTTCGTGTCGAGCGACCTTAAGCGCGCTTTCGACACGTGTGTGATACTGGCGGCTGCGCACGGCGTGGCGCCCGACGCTATCGTGCAGACAAAACTGCTGCGCGAGCGCGACTGGGGCAGCTTCACGGGCAGATATATCCCCGACCTGAAGGATGCGGTGTGGACCGACGACATTGAGTCGCTCGACGCTCTTAGGGCGCGTGCCGCATCATTCCTGCAGTTCGTGAGAGAGAATTATGATGGAAAGATCGTGCTTGCCGTGGGACACGGAATAATGAACAAGGCAATAAGAAGCGTGCATAGCGGCACGCCGATGAACGAAACGCCACGCATGGCGAATGCGGAGGTGGTGAGGCTGGAGG
>UMHE01016375.1_pt1 | contig 19672 bp, 21 predicted proteins | sample 1965451 | NCBI WGS metagenome assembly UMHE01 (sample SAMEA4836090, study PRJEB28245) | human gut metagenome | biome: gut microbiome; material: fecal sample | place: Denmark | collected 2008 | reverse complement strand
ATCTGCCGGGACTGCGGGAGGAATACGGGCTTTCGGCGGACGCACTGCTTTGTGTCTGTGCCGGAAGTGTTTGCGATCGAAAAAATCAGGCGCAGCTTGTCCGCGCATACGAGCTGCTTCCCGCGGAGATACGCGGCCGCCTGCACATTCTGCTGGCCGGGCCGATCGATGAAAGCTACCCGATCCGGGAGGAAATTGCCCGGCTCACCGCCCCCTCTCATGTGCATCTGCTGGGATTTGTCCCACAACCCAAACTGCTCTCCCTTTACCGCATTGCCGATATAACGGTTTTGCCCAGCAAGGACGAGGGCTTCGGCCTTTCTCTGGCGGAGAGCTTCGTTCAGGGCACGCCCTGCGTGACCTTCGCGGACCTTGATGCCGCCGCGGATCTGTATGACCCCTGCGCCATGCTGCTCTGCCATGAACGCAGCGACGAGGCGCTGTCCGCCGCCATGGCGCAGGCGCTGGAAGCTGTTTGGGATCATGACGCCATCCGCCGCCACGGGCGGAAGTTTTCGCTGGACGCCATGGCGGACCGCTATCTTGCGTGGTATCAGGACTGCGTAGGCGAACAGAAGTGTTGAACGAAAGAGGATAAACGACCCGTATGGATAGCCGGCACAACGGAAAATCAAATATTTTCGCCAACTTCAGCTGGGCATTCGCTGAGCGGATCATGGCGCAGATCGTTAGCTTTGTGGTGTCGATCATTCTGGCGCGGCTCCTTGCGCCGGAGGATTACGGCATCATTGCTATGGTCTCGGTGTTCACCGGCATTTCCAGCGCGTTGGCGTTGACCGGTTTCGGTTCCTCTCTCATTCAAAAGAAGGAAGCGAGCGACGTGGACTTCTCCTCGACGCTATATTTCAGCTTCGGCGTGATCTGCGTTGTCTATCTCATCCTGTTTTTCCTCGCGCCGTATCTTTCCGTATGGACAGGATACGATGGACTGGCTCCCTACATCCGTGTCATGAGCCTGGCGCTGGTGGCTTCCTCCATCATTACCGTGCAGAACGCCTATGTCATGCGGCAGATGAAGTTCCGCCTGCTTTTCCTCTCTTCGGTCTGTGCGACGGGGTTGTCCGCCTGCGTGGGTATCTTTATGGCGCTTCGCGGGTATGGCGCATGGGCATTGGTGGGGCAGTACCTGACAAAATCCGCTGCCGATGTGATCGTCATCAGCCTTCTCAGCGGATGGCGGCCCCGGCTGGTGTTTTCCATCGACAGCATCCGCGCGGTCTACGGCTTTGGCTGGAAGATCGCTGTTTCCTCGGTGACAGACGCCCTATACCGCCAGCTGCGGAGCCTTGTGATCGGGGTAAAATACACCTCCGCTGACCTTGCCTTCTACGATAAAGGCAATCAGTTCCCCTCTCTGCTTATTACAAACGTTGATTCGACCATCGCCAATGTGCTGATGCCCATTCTCTCGCGGATGCAGGAGGACCGTCAGGCGGTAAAGGACACGGTGCGAAAAGCGATCCAGATCAGCTCCACCGTTCTTTTCCCGGCGCTGATCGGGCTCGCTGTCTGCGGCGAGTCGGTCATCACGCTGATCCTGACGGAGAAGTGGCTGCCCTGCGTGCCGTATCTGCGCTGCCTCTGTATCGCCCTGATGATCAAGCCGCTGCAGACCGCCAATTTTCAGGGGCTTCTTGCCATCGGCCGCAGTGATGTCTACCTGCGGGTGCAGATGGCGCAAAAGGCTGTCGGCGTATTTGTGATCCTTGTCACCGCGCTGCTGTTTGACTCCGTCCTGCTCATCGCCGCGGGCGAGATCGCTGCCTATGTGCTCTTCGAGCTTATCAATGTCCGGCCCAACCGTGTCTATCTGAACTACACGCTCTCCGAGCATATTGCCGACTTCCTTCCCCAACTGCTGGTCGCCCTTGTCATGGGCGGTGCCGTATTCCTGATCGGTACGCTGCGAAGCCCCGGCTTTTTCACACTGGTGCTGCAGGTGACCATCGGCGCCGCTGTCTACATCGCGCTTTCCGCGATTCTGCGCCTGCCGCCGTTTCTGTTTCTATTACGCTTCCTTCTTCAAAAGCGAAAAAAGGAGGAACAACATGATTGATTTTCTGATCTGCTATGAGCATGTGAACCGGGAGGTCGAAAATGACGCTCTCATCAAATATGAACTTGAGCGCCGCGGCTATACCTGCGAGATCATTCCGTTCAGCGGTCCGGGATTTGCGCGTTTCTGCCGGGAAAAGGCCCGGGTCGTTGTGACGCCGTGGCTCCGCTACGACGAAAATGTCTTTCATTATCTGCAAATGGCGGGGAAACCGAGTAAACTGGTCAATCTTCAGTGGGAACAGGTCTACTCGGATTTCGACATCCGCAATGGTTTAGTGGTCACATCAGGTTGTTCGCTCTCAGCTAAGCACCTCTGCTGGGGAGAGCATGCCAGGCAGCGGCTGCTGCGCGATGGTGCTGCACCACAAAATCTCTATGTAACGGGGGCGATCCAAATGGACTATGGCCGTCCCAGATTTCATGCGTATTACCGCTCACGCAAGGCACTGGCCGAAGAATACGGTCTTGCGCCGGAACGGCCGTGGCACCTGTTGATCTCCAGCTTTGCCTATGCCAATTACGGGGAAGAGAATATTGCCGCGCTGGAGGCGCAGTTCCATTGCTCCATGGCGGAACTGGTACAGGTTCATCGTGACTCCCAGCGGCTGACGCTGGATTGGATCGAGGAGTTTCTAAAAGCGCATCCGGACGAATTTATTTACCGGCCGCACCCGTTAGAACAGGATATTCCTCGACTGGCGGAAATGGAATCCGCCTATCCGAATTTTCATGTGATCTCCAAGTATTCCGTGAAGCAATGGGCCATCGCGGCCGACCGCAATTATCTGTGGATCAGCACATCGCTGGCGGAGATCGCCGCCATGGGCCGCGCCTGTCATATCCTCCGCCCGCTCCCGCTCCCTCCCGATCTGGAGGTGGAAAATATGCATGAACTCCCCAAGATCACTACGCTGGAAGGCTTTTTAGCCGCCGCGTCCGCCGATACGGACGGCGAATGTCTGACATTGGCCTCTATGGAACCGTTTTACCACTACGATTTTGCTGTACCAGCCTATATCCGCGTTGCGGACACGTTGGAGCAGACGCTCTGCGGGGATGGTGGACAGACCTACCGGTTTACGCTTCGCCAGCGGCTTGTTCTCGGTCAAAAGGAACTTCGGAAGCGCGTAGTCTCCGAGATCATGGAGCGTCAGGAGGCACAGCCTGAACGAAATCTGATCGACTCGCTGCCTCTCAAGCCTATCATTCGCGAAAACCTGCATAAAGGGATCACGAAGCATCAAGACGGGCAAGCCGCCATGGCCCGTATGCTGACCTATATGAAGCAGACGGAGCCGTCCGGCGCGGCAGAGAAGTCCTCTTTCTGAACGCATGTATCCGGCGGCAGCGGCTTGATCGTTGACCGTCTCGGCCAATCACAAGGCCGTTATTTATCATCTACAAGTATTGGGAAGGAGGCAGCGTTATGAACGCCAGCCCTTTTTGTATTCCGGAAACGGAGAGTCTGCGTACAGCGCTGGCCCGCCTGAATCAAAACGAAAAAAAGATCCTCTTTCTCACTGACGAGGCCGGGCATCTCACCGCCGCGCTGACAGACGGCGACGTGCGGCGCTACCTGCTCGCCGGCGGCACACTGGAGGACAGCGCGGCAAACGCCGGCAACCATCACCCCATCGCCGCCCGCAGCAGGGAGGAGGCGCTCCGTCTGCTGGCCCGGCACGGCTGCGTTGCCGTACCGGTGCTGGACGGGGCCGGGCACGTCACGGACATTGTGCTGGAAGGGAAGATCCAGCCGGAGCCGCTCCCCGCGCTGGGGCTGCCCGTGGTCATCATGGCGGGCGGCAAGGGCACGCGCCTTGAGCCGTACACCAAAATTCTGCCCAAGCCCCTGATCCCGGTGGGAGACCTGCCCATCATGGAGCACATCATGCGCCAGTTCCGGCAGTACGGCTGCACGGAGTTTCACGGTATCGTGAACTACAAAAAACAGCTGATAAAGGCCTATTTCAGCGAAAACGAGGAACATTTCAACACGATCTGGTACGATGAGGACAAGCCCTTGGGCACAGGCGGCGGACTGAACCTGCTGAAAGGGAAGCTCTCCGGCACCTTCTTCCTCACGAACTGCGACCTGCTCATCTTCACCGACTATGAAAAGCTGCTGCGCTTCCACCGGGAGAGCGGCAGCGCCGTCACAATGGTCTGCGCGGAAAAGCGCGTCACCATCCCCTACGGCGTTGTCGAGACGGGGGAGGGCGGTGTCATCACCGCCATGCGGGAGAAGCCGGCGTTCCAGTTCCTGACCAACACCGGACTGTATCTCGTGGAGCCGGAGGTGCTGGACGACATCGGGGAGGACGAGGTCATTGGCTTTCCCGACATCATCGAGCGTCAGCGGCGCAAGGGCCGCCGCGTGAGCGCCTACACGGTGGGCGAGGAGGATTGGCTGGACATGGGCCAGCTGGACGAGCTGGAAAAAATGCGGGAGCGGCTCTACGGGAAACCGTGAGCCGTGACCGTCAGACAGTCAGCCCCACCAACGCTTTTGCTGATCGCGCGATGGCCGGAATCAACTCCGGCTCCCTGTTATGGGAGACAGTGGGACGTGAACGGGCGTTGTTTTTGATCGAAAGCCGTGGTATTGTAAAGATAAATAAGCGAACCATGCCGCCGGGGTCGGCCGCCCCGGTGAAGCTTGAAAAGGTACGGAAAAATATGTTTCATTTAGATCAATTCATCAGTCAATACGTCACCAAGCGCCCGGTGTCCATGTTCAGCGCCGACATCGAGGCCAACCGGGACGCCCTCAGCAAAAAAATCGCCGGAAAGTCGGTGCTCGTCATCGGCGGAGCCGGTTCCATCGGCTCCAGCTTCATCAAGGCGCTGCTGCCTTTTAAGCCCGCGTCGCTGGTGGTGGTGGATTACAACGAAAACGCCTTAGCGGAGCTGACCCGGGATCTTCGCTCCACCAAGGGCATGTATGTGCCGGAGGATTACATCCCCTATCCCATGGATTTCGCGTCGCCGGTCTTTGAGAAGATGTTCCGTGACCGGGGTGGCTTTGACATCGTGGGAAATTTCTCCGCCCATAAGCACGTCCGCTCCGAGAAGGACATTTACAGCGTGGAGGCCCTGCTCCAGAATAACGTCCTCCACGCCAAACGCCTTCTGGATCTGCTGACGGCGTTCCCGCCGGAGGAATACTTCTGCGTATCCACGGATAAGGCCGCGAACCCCGTGAATATCATGGGCGCCTCCAAGCGCATCATGGAGGATGTGATCTTCAGCTATTCAGACAAATTCCCGGTGAAAACGGCCCGGTTCGCCAACGTGGCCTTTTCCAACGGCTCTCTGCCCGCCGGTTTTCTGGCGCGGCTCTCCAAGCTCCAGCCGCTGTCCGCCCCCTCCGACGTGAGACGCTACTTCGTCAGTCCCGAGGAATCCGGGCAGATCTGCCTGCTGTCCTGTATACTGGGCGAAAACCGGGCCATCTTCTTCCCAAAACTGGCCGAGGTCCAGATGATGACCTTTGACGCCATCGGCACCGCGCTTTTGAAGGCCCACGGCTACGAGGTGCTGGAATGTGCTTCGGACGAGGAGGCCATCGACCGCGCCGAGGAACTGAAGCACGGCAGTACCCTGTATCCCGTCCACTACGCGGTGTCGGACACTTCCGGCGAAAAGGCCTTTGAGGAATTCGTGACGGAGGAGGAAACGGCGGATATGGAGCGTTTCCAGTCTCTGGGCGTCATTACCGGGAAAGCCGTTCCCGACAGAGAACGGGTGGAAACGCTTTTCCGTGAGCTGACCGCCGCCTTCGCCGGGCCGCGCCCCACAAAGGACGAGATCATTGCCATCATGGCGGCATATCTGCCGAATTTTGAACACATTGAGACCGGAAAGGGTCTGGACAGCAAAATGTAACCTGCCTTTCCGGAAAGGAGCGCACACGATGGAATTAGGCGGCGAGTTTTACCTGGATCTCAATGCACTTTCTGAAAAACACCACAGCGTAGAAGCCTGCCTGTCCGGGTGAAGGGCCGAGATGCCCTGCGCTGCCGTCTGATGGAGCATCGGATCTACTGTGCGGTACACTGGCCCTTCGACGGCGTACAGGCTGACGAGCGGCCTCTGGCGAGAAAACTGGCCGCCCAGATGCTCTCTCTGCCTATCGACCAGCGGTATGACACGGCGCACATAGACTATCTCATGGATACGCTCGATACTTACAAAGGACTGTTGTTATGAACGTTTTGACCCAGCAGACGCCGGAAGCATGGAACGCCTGCGTCCGCTCCTTCGCCGGGTGGGACATTTATTATCTTTGTGAATATGCGGTTTCCCTAAAGCTCCACGGAGACGGCGAACCGCTGCTGCTCTGCTTTGAGCACGGCGCGGAGCGGATGTGCTATGTGGTCATGCGCAGCGATATCGCGGACGATCCCCGTTTTCACGGTCTGCTCCCGGCAGGCCGCCTTTTCGATCTGGAAACGCCGTATGGCTACGGCGGCCCATTGACCGACGCCCCGCTCTCACCGGAAGCCCAGCAGATCTTCATGGAGGAGCTGCGGGATTATTGTCTGGAGCAGCGCATCGTCACGCAATTCCTGCGCTATCATCCGCTGCTGGATAACCACGCCGCGGTCTCGCCCATGACGGACACCCGCTATCTGCGTGACACCATCTATATGGACACTGCCTCGCCGGAGTTGATTCTCGCCAATATGGACAGCAAAAACCGCAACATGGTACGCAAGGCGCAGCGGAGCGGCGTCACGGTGCGGAAAGCGCCCATGTCGGAATACGCGCCGTTTCTGGAACTGTACCGTCAGACCATGGACAAGCACAGCGCGGAGGATTACTACACCTTCGGCACGTCCTACTTTGACTATCTGAGCGAGCAGCTTTCCGACCACGCCTTTCTGCTGTACGCGGAACTGGAGGAAACGCCCATCAGCGGGGCCATCTTCTTCCATACCAACGGCAGTATGCACTATCATTTGGCAGGCTCGGACGCCGCTTACCGCAGTCTGGCGGCGGGAAACCTGCTGCTCTACGAAGCGGCGCTCTGGGGCGCGGCTCACGGCGTGAGCAGGCTGCATCTGGGCGGCGGCATGGCCCCGGACGACAGTCTGTTCGGCTTTAAAAAGCAGTTCAACAAATACGGCCGCCGGGAATTCTGGGTGGGCCGCAGCATTTTTGACCCGGCGGCGTATCAGGAGCTTCTGGCCCTCCGCAAGTCCGCGGACCCGTCCTTTGATCCAAATAACGGGTTTATGATCCAATACAGGAGGTGACCCCATGGGCGCTTATATCATCGCCGAGGTCGGCGTCAACCACAACGGACGGCTCGATCTCGCCAAGGAGCTATGTCTCGCCGCAAAAAACGCCGGGGCGGACTGCGTAAAGTTCCAGACTTGGCAGACGGAGAAGATCATCACCCGCAGCGTGGCGCAGGCGGACTATCAGGCGGACAATACGGGCCGCGCCGAGTCCCAGTTCGATATGCTCAAGCGGCTGGAGCTTTCCTATGACGATTTCCGCGCCGTCAAAGCGTACTGTGACGAGATCGGCATCCAGTTCGCCTCCACGGCGGACGAAGCGGACAGTCTGGATTTCCTGCTGACGCTGGGCATCCCCTTCATCAAGATCGGCTCCGGCGAGATCGGAAATATCCCGTACCTGCGCTACATGGGCAGCAAGAAAAAACCGGTGCTTCTGAGCACCGGCATGAGTTCTCTGGCGGATGTGGAGCTGTCTCTGGAGGCCCTGCGGCAGGGCGGGGCAGAGGACATCACTCTGCTCCACTGCACCACCAGCTATCCCTGCCCCTACGACCGTGTCAATCTCCGGGCCATGGACACGCTTCGCGCCGCCTTCGGCCTGCCCGTGGGATATTCCGACCATACGGAAGGCATCGCCATTCCCACAGCCGCCGCAGCCCGGGGCGCAGTGGTCATCGAAAAGCACTTCACCTTGGACCGGCACATGGAAGGCCCGGACCACCTTGCCAGTACAGAGCCGGAGGCGTTCCGTCAGATGGTGTCCGCTATCCGGCAGGTGGAAGCGGGGCTTGGCAGCGGCCGCAAGGCCCCATCCCCGGAGGAGCGTTCGATCTCCGAGGTCGTGCTCAAGCGCGTTATTGCGGCGCGGCCCATTCCGGCGGGCAAGCTCCTGACCGCCGAGGATCTGACCGTGAAGCGGAATGACCGGGGCCTTTCCGCCCGTTATTGGGACCTCGTCATCGGAACGCCCGCCCGCCGGGATTACGCGGCGGACGATGCCATTGAACTGTGAGGAACGAGATGAAGCATCAAGTCTGTGTTGTATCCGGCACCCGGGCGGATTACGGCCCGCTGCGGCCTCTACTGATCCACCTGCGGGACTGCCCGGAAATCGAATTGACGATTGCCGCCACCGGCAGCCACCTCAGCGCCGCCTTTGGCGGCACGGGGGAGGAGCTGACGCACGACGGCTTTGCCTATGATAGCGTGCCCTTTCCGCTGGACGATGACAGCAAGGCCGGTATGACCCGCGCCACCGGCGCGGCCTTGCGCGCCTTTGCCGACTATTTCTCCACCCGCCGCCCCGATCTTCTGGTGGTGCTGGGGGACCGTTATGAGATCCTCGCCGCAGCCATCGCCGCGCACTTTTCCGGTATCCCCATCGCGCATATTTCCGGCGGCGATGTGACGGAGGGTGCGGTGGACGATGCCATCCGCCACAGCATCACCAAAATGAGCACGCTGCATTTTCCCGGCTGCGAGCAGTCCCGGCAGCGTATCATCCAAATGGGGGAGCACCCGGAGCGGGTGTTCAACGTGGGGGAGCCGGGCGTGGAAAACTGCCTGCGCACGCCGCTCCTCTCCGTGGAGGAGCTGTCGGAAAACTTGCAATTTAACCTGACCGCCGGGCCTTACAGCGCGGTCACCTTCCACCCCGTCACGCTGGAGGATAACACCGCTGAGCGGCAGCTCCATGAGCTGATCGCCGCCATGGACGCGTTCCCCGCCATGTCTTATATCGTCACGCTGGCCAACGCCGACGCGGGCGGGCGGGCTATCAACGCCATCTGGCAGGCCGAGGGCGCCAGCCGGAAAAACTGGCTGGTGGTGCCGTCTCTCGGGATGCGGCGCTATCTCTCCGCCCTCAAGGGCGCGGAAATGGCGCTGGGTAATTCCTCAAGCGGCATCGTAGAGGCCCCCGCCATGCACATCCCCACGGTCAACATCGGCGATCGCCAGAAGGGGCGGATGCGCGCCGAAAGTGTCATCGACTGCCCGCCGGAGCGGGAGGCAATCACGGCGGCTATGAAAACGGCCATGTCCTCGGACTTCAAGGCCATCGCCGCCAATACCGATTCCCCCTTTGGCGACGGACACACCTCGGAGAAGATCTTATCGGAGCTGCTGCGTTTTCTCCGCAGCGCCCCCCATAACACAAAAAAAACCTTCTATGACCTTCCGGTCATGAAGTAAGGAGGCACCATGCGTTCCATCGCCATCATTCCCGCCCGCAGCGGCTCCAAGGGCCTGCCGGACAAAAACATCAAGCCGCTGAACGGCAAGCCCCTGCTGGCGTATTCCATCGAAGCCGCCCTCGCCTCCGGGATGTTCGACACCGTTCACGTCTCCACCGATTCGGAGCGCTACGCCGGCATCGCCCGGCAGTACGGTGCGGACGAGCCGTTCCTCCGCAGCGCCGAGACCTCCTCCGATACCGCTTCCTCTGAGGATGCCATCCGGGAGGTGCTGCGCCGCTATGGGGAAATGGGGCAGCACTTTGACGCCTTTATGCTCCTCCAGCCCACCTCGCCCCTGCGTACCGCCGATGATATTCGGGCGGCTTTCGGCGTGATGGAGGAAAAGCAGGCCGAAAGCGTCATTTCCGTCTGTGAGATGGAGCACTCTCCGCTCTGGTGCAACACCCTCCCGCCGGACGGCAGTATGCGGGCGTTCATCCGAGCCGACGGCAACAAGCGCCGGCAGGAGCTGGAGACCTACTACCGTATGAACGGCGCCATCTATCTTGTGAAAACGGAGCACTTCCTCCGCACCGGCAGTCTGTACGGCAACGGCTGCTACGCCTACATCATGTCAGCGGAGCGCTCCGTGGACATTGACAGCCCCATCGACTTCCTGTTCGCCGAGTGCCTATTGAAGACCCAAAGCAAGGAGCAAACCGACTGACCATTCCAAAACCTTCACACACCGTCATTTCATAAGAACCGGGGGAGACAGATCCACGATCTGCCGCCCCCGGATTTTTTGTCCCGTTGACGCACCGTTGTTCCCTGATTCGCTCCCCCGAATTGAACTCAAAAACTGAACCGCTTGCCCAGCGGGCCGCCCACGGCGGCAGGTACACTGTTCAGAGAGGACGTTCAGCGTCCGAATCAACAAAGGGGGAATCCGATGAATCTGACACAAATGAAAAACACGGTGCTGGCGGTGCTGGCCGCGGCCGGCTCCGCCGTCGCTCAGGCGCTGGGAGGCTGGGACGTGGCGCTCAAAGTTCTGATCTGCTTCATGGCGCTGGACTACGTCACCGGCTGGCTGGTGGCGGCTATCTGGCACAAATCGGCAAAAAGCAAGACCGGGGCGCTGGACTCCAAGGCCAGCTACAAGGGACTGGTGAAAAAGGGCGTCATGCTGTCGCTGGTGTGGATGGCGGCGCTGCTGGATCAGGCCACCCACAGCGATTTCGTCCGGGACGCGGTATGTCTGTTCTTCATCGCCAACGAGGGCCTTTCCGTACTGGAAAACACGGCGGTAATGGGCGTTCCGTAGCGGGATTCCTTTTCCACTGACGTCAGCACAACATACCCGTTATGTTCTTTTTTCGGCTTCAGACCCCGCTCCGCATTGGCCCGCTCTTTGGTGATCCGCAGCAGATTGGCGTTCAGCTCTCGCTGCAGAGCGCTTTCCTGCTGTTCTGCCGCCAATTTCTTTTCCCATTCTGCTGTATTTTTCGCTATTTTCTTCTCTGCATCCGTTATTCTGCTCTGCGCTTCGCTCTGTATCTGGTGGATTTTTTTGTCCGCATTGTATTCTGCATTTTTTGCCGCCTGCTGTGCGCTGGAGATCTCCCGTTTCAGCCCGGCATACTCGCCTAACGTCAGAATCACATGGGTACACTCCGAATCGGACGATCCGCCCGTCACCGGCTTATACCCACCAATCGCGGGTTTCTTTACGAATTCAGCCATGATGGACGCCTCCTTTACAGACCCCGAATGTAGTTATCCGCCACAACGCTGATGCGGTTATGGCCCAGCGCCTTGCTGCAAACCAGCATGGCGGCCTTGTCCAGCTTTCTCCCGGCCTCATCCTTGCGGCAGGTGTATACCTCGCTTTGGTAACGCCGCCCCGTGCCGCGGTTAACCTTGTCATACGGGATGTCCTCGATGGCCCTGGCATGAGCCTTGTAGATGGCCGTGGCATACTCCGCCCGGTAGCCGTGGATATCGGCGCTGGTGTGGATGTGCTGCCAGACCTTTTCCTCTGCCGGTGTGTCCGCGATCCGCTCCGCGATCTGATCCGCGTGCTTGCCGACGATTGGACTGAGACGCTCCCGTCCGCCCTTGCCGTTGCGAACATGGATAAAGGACTGCGCCTCCGGAAACAGCTGCGTGTCCCGGAGGATCTCAAGACGCCGCGCGACGCTCGGCGCTTGCTGCGCCTCGGGGATCTTCTCCAGCTCGGCAAGCTCTGCTTCGATTTGCTCCCTGGAAACCAGATCCTTTCCCCGCAGCTCCTGCAATTCTCTTCGCCGCAGGCCGGTCCCGCGGCAAAATTTTATCAGTTCATCATTGTTCGTCTTTGAGAAGTGCTGATCCCGCACCCGGTCTCCGCGGCTTCGTTTAATATCCTGCCGGTTTCTTTTCGGCGGGTCAAAGTACGCCTCGTCATCCGGAGAAATTCTGTACAGCTTTCCCAGCGCTTTCGCTTCGAGCTGCACCGTCCATGCGGAGAGGCCCTGATCCACTCTGGTCCGCAGCCACTCGTTGACATACTTCTTTGCATTCTTCAAGGTGGTGCACTCAGGATGCTTCTCCTTGATGTATCCCAAAAAATATTTGATGTGCTTCCAGTAGTTTTTATAGGTGGCGTGAGAAAATATTTTATTCTTCGCCGTGCCGTTGGCCATTGCCTCTTTTTTGCTCTCGCCGAATGCCAGCATCCCTGTCAGCCGGTCATAGGCTTGCTGATGCAGATCCTTGGAATATGTTTTGTTTCTGCGTCCCATTCCGGTCTCCTGTCTGTCTATTTGTTGAAAATCTATTTTTCTTTTTTGCAGAGTTCATCTACTCATCCGCGTTGAAGCCGAGGCCGCCTCCTGTTCGTCCCTTTCAGAGACGCAACAATCGGCAATACACTTTTTTTGCCTGCTTGTGTGTGCAGTTCAAGGATTCCCCTCAACACTTTTTTCTTGCTTATGTGTGCAGCCCTTTTTCGTTTCCACGGCAGTTAGGGTTCTGTCGGCCTCTTTCGCAGAGTGAGACGTCTCTCCGGGAGATTTACAGCATCCCGGCTGCTATCACATAGGGTGGATTGGGACAGATACGTTTTACTTACCGACACTTTCACGAAGATTACTCATGCCGGGTCCGTGGCGCACTTTTCCATTTCACAACGGTTACTGCGGCGAGCCCATGCGCCATATAGGTCGTACCATACCTAGTGCGGCTCCTGAATCATAATCTGATCTGAGCACAGCTTATCATACATCCTTATGGATGTCAACCCCATTTTGTGCATATCTGTTTACCCGTGCATTTATAACGCTCGCGGATTTGATAAAAAAATGGCTGCCAGGACGCGATTGGACGGAGGCGGAAGATAGCCGCCCGTCTCTTTTTTTGTGGGGACTTTTGGTTCATCCGAGGCATTGATCGGGACTTTTTTCGGCTCGACTGCTGCCTGTCAGCCCCATGAACGGACGCTTTTCGGGGACGAAACGCAGCCGCATTTGCCATCATATTGCCGCCCACTCAGGCAGCAATGTGGCAGAATTCAGTCTGAAATGCGGCGAAACTTAACCCGAAACCCGGTTTGAAATCGTGGCCGATAAGCGTCATTGCCGCCATCCAAATGAGACAGCGGATGCGTGTTTCTTCTTCATTTTTTGAGCGAAAAAAGTCGGAGAATGCTCCGTTCATTCTCAAATTTTCTCCGCTTTTCGTGACTGCGGAGCGTCAAGACGGGGGAGAACTCCGCAGTTGAATTGCATCAAGCCCAGTCAGGAGTACTCAAAAAAAGAGACGGCAGAATGCGTTTATTTACTCACGCAGGACACGCATTGCGACTCGCGCTGGACACATTCCGCCATCTTTTTTCTCTCGTAAAAGGGCCGATAAATAAACTTTTTCGATGAGAATTTGGATACTTTCAGTCGTCTTTGTAGAGCGAAAAGCTGTTGACTTCAAAGATAAAAATGCCGGTTGCGAGGGCGGAATTATCAGAAAAAAGCTGCCATCGTTGGCGCGCTTGAACGGAAATTCCGCAGCATTTTTATCAGCAACAGCAGCTTGCATATTGCACGTGCAAGCAGCCGCAGATGCGTCGCTCAGCGGTCAAACTGCGCAGATCGCACAGCTTCATTCCGCTGAAAGCAGCGTCAATTCCGGCGAAAAACCGGCTGGGTTCTATGAAGAACTCGTTCAAAAAGCAGGGTCGATGTTGCGAAAAAAGAGATCGATTTTCTTTGAAAACGGTGACATTTTTCGTGCAGTTTTCGCAACAACTCATCTCTAAAAAAGAGGGGACTGCCGCATCAGAACCGCCGAATAATTTACGATTTCTCATCAAAAAAAGCGGCAAACACGCCGCCGGAAATGCTCGAAAAATTTGAAAACGAACCTCTTACCATTGTGCCGGTTGAAACCTATCAGGCAGACGAAATCAAACGGATTCGCAACAGTACCGGCCTGACGCAGCGGTCATTTGCAGAGTACATGGGCGTATCGCCTAAAACAGTTGAAGCATGGGAAGCAGGGCGAAACCATCCGGAGGGCGCAGCGTGCAGATCGTTGTCGCTGATGAAAGCGGACCCGGAATTCCCACAAAAGGCCGGGATCATACGTCGATAATGGCAGTTATCATTTAAACAGGGCAAAGAAAAGCGCGGTCAATGACCGTGCTTTTTGCTGACTAAATATACGCAACGATTAGCGTGCCGTGTTCAGCAGCGCTGTCGTTTTCATATTGACGCCCATTAGCTCCCGCTGTGTCTGTCGGTTGGCCTGACAACATGTCCGCCGCAAGCCCACTCCGTGAGGGGTGGGTAAGGCGGACTTAAAGGTTAGTGTAAAGTTATCATTGGCAAAATAAAAAGGGAAGCGGTATACGCCACTTCCCAAGGAACTCAAATCTCGTTAAAATGTGGTTTGACAAAAAAACACTTCCGATCACTTCCGATGAGAGGAGTTCCGAAGTTATGATAGACCGCGTAGGATAACTGAAAGAATGCGGTGTTTGTCGCAGAGAAACCGAGGCGGTATAACAGGTCATATACTTCGGCAATATCCGTTATGTCGTTCATGCAGCATCTGTCCCCTCCAATGCTTGAACCTGTTTCATAAACTGCTGAATCAGCACACGCTGCGCATCCGCCTCCAGCATAGAAAAAAGAAACAGCAAGGTCGGGGCGGAGGCGGCGTACTTCCCACGTTCCAAGTCGCTATATGCGCGGCTGGAAATGCGAAGCTGCTCTGCCATGGCTTCCTGCGTCAGCGACTTCTGCTGCCGCAGGGAATACAGTTCCTTGGAGAGAAGCTCTGCGAGCAGCGCCGGGTATGGTTTCATTCAGAAAACCTCCATAGTTAAATTGACTATAGAGATTTTATGTCGAAATGAAGTTCACTTCCACGAAGTACGCTTCATACTTCCCGCTCAGTCCTTGTGAAGAAAACCGAGTTAAAGTACGAAAAACAGTACTTATATAATGAAACAACAGAACATCCCATGCGCGGCAGCGCAGAAAGGAGAAGCCATGAACGTTAAAAAAGCTGCCGATTACAGTGTCATGTACCGAAAACTTACGGAAATTCTCGCCCGAAATCTTCCGCAGATGGATGAAAATCGGCTGGACATTGAATGTGGTCATTGTGGAGGCAGCGCTGGCAAGAGATGAGCGAAAATGGTATCTGGAGCAGGCGCTATGCCGTGGATGGTCAAAAACACAGCTATTGAACGCCATACGCAGTGGCATAGATTCCACAGAGCATTTAGAACAGTTCGACTCGCCCGAGAAGCAGGTCGATCAGGTTGCAGTGGAAAATCCCGTTTTCATCGTAGAAGTTATGCGGGATATCCATACGAACGATGATTTTTTTGAAAAAATCCTTGGTAAGCAGCAGAGAATCAAGCTCCGACGCAGTCTTTTGCTCCGTGTCCATCCGGAATGCAGACTGAATATAGATTTTCCGGTCAGCATCATTGACCACAAAGTCGATCTCCTTTTGCGTATTGGCACCCTTTGTTCGATCGGTTACAACGCCGACATCGACCGAGTAGCCGCGCCGCAAAAGCTCGTTGTAGATCAGGTTTTCCATGATATGACCGGGATCATACTGTCGGTAATTCAGCCGTGCATTGCGAAGACCGATGTCCGTATAGTAGTACTTATTCGGATAGTTAAAATAGGTCTTGCCCTTGACATCATAGCGCTTTGCTACGGAAATCAGAAACGAGTCAACAATATCCTGCACATAGTTAGAAACAAGCGCGGGATTGACCTTCTCGTTTTTCATGCTGGCGATAGCGTTTGCGATGTTCGTTGGATTCGTCAGGGAGCTGATCTGAGAGGCAAGGAAATTGAGAATGTCATTCAGAATATCCTCACGCTCGATGCCATTTCGCTCAACAATATCTTTTACATACAGCTCCGTGTAGAGAGAGGACAAATAATCCTTTTTATCCTTATCATCCTGCATGGCAAGCAGGCGCGGCATACCGCCGTACAGCATATAAGTGTCCAGTGCCTTGCGTTCATCACCACCGACAGCGGAGTAAAACTCTTCAAAGCAAAGCGGGAATACATGGATCTGCGTGGCACGGCCACGAAACTCCGTTGCAATATCCTTGGACAGTCCCTTGGAATTGCTGCCGGTCACATAGACATCGAGATTTTTATATGCTTTCAGCTCGTTGAGCATATCGTAGATCGTGACCTCGATCCCGCCGTTTTCCTGATCGATGACTTTAGCGGTGAGCTGAACTTCGTCAATGAACAGATAGAGCTTTTTATCCTGCTGTCCAAGCACCAACTGCTCCACGTACTCACAGAGCGTAATAGGATTGCGGTATTTATAATACCGCCGCTGATCCAGTTCGATTTTAATGATTTGTGTGGCATCCGTGCCGTGATTGCGGAGATATTCATCGAACAACTCAAAGAGCAGCACCGATTTTCCGCATCTGCGGATGCCGGTAATGACTTTGATCTCGCCATTCCACATATTACGAATGAGCCGATCCAGATAATAGTTGCGTTGAATCATTTCTTTCACCTCGAACTTGTGACGCATACGTCGCTACTTATAGGGTAGTATACCACGCAGGGAGGATATTATCAAGGTAGGGGTACACAATTAATGGTAAGCAAATTCACGGGGAATAATTCGTGAGCAAAATTGTCTTATGCAGCCAGCAGGTAGGCGAACCATAAAATTGACGATAGCGCTTTAAGAAAGTATTTATGTTCTTCTTTGTGTTATCATCGTATATCGCCGAGGATGTCATTGGTTTGCATTTCGGTTTTTATTTTTCAGATTGATCCATAGTGTTCAGCTCACACAAAACGACAAAATCCGAACTTGTTCCTAATCGGGGATGGGTTCGGATTTGTCTTTTATTTGGAAGATACCATTTAACGCAAAAGGTCATCCCGCCGAGGGATGACCTTTTGCATTCTGATATTGAAACTGTTTGAAAACCAGAGTAGAATACAATCACATATCTGCACTGCCCGATATACGATCATTGTGTCGGAGGTAAAGAGAGAATATGCAGAAGAAAAGAATCTTGTCCGCAGTCATTGCGGCAGCATTGAGCGCGACTATGGCAGTGCCCGCCTTTGCAGCAGCCCCTATATTCAGTGATGTGCCCGCCAGCCACTGGGCGTATACGGCAATCGAGAAAGCAGCCGGGGCAAAGATGGTGGGCGGTATTGGAAACGGCAAATACAGTCCTACAGGCACCGCGACCGGGGGACAGCTTCTTGCCATGCTGACCCGCTACTTCTGCCCGAGCGACATTGAGACCGATGCGACTGTTTTGGAGCAGGCGGGATGCAGCGGCAAGTGGTATAGCGGCAACTGGTATAGCGGCAACTGGTATAGCGCCGCCACTAATGTAAACGGTGCCCGGAGGGCCAAATGGCTCCTCGGACATCAGTGTTTAGATTATTTAGTTAAGCGGCCGCTCATCATATGAAAAGTATGTTAAGAAACATCTTTTACAGGAAATCCGTTTGCTTTAAGAAAGCTTTTCACAGTGGAGCTAAATTCCTTATCTTCCGCATATTCATCATGTAGTTGATCAGACAGAAGGTCTTTTATTGTTGCGTTTTTTTCTTTAGCCCAAGATTGCAGAAGTATTTCAACCATCATTATTCTTTCTGTGCGTCTTTCAACTAAAGTAGAGCGGTTTAGTTTTAGAACCTTCTCTGTGACAATCGCCCTATCATTTCCAGGAATAGGCATGACAAGAGGTCCAATGTCGTGTAAAAAATCCTCTGGGGCATCAGTATACGGATTTACAAGGGATAGCTTGGGATTGTAGTACGTTCGTTTTCCAGAGCGATTACACTGTTCACATGATAAAGTCAAATTTGCCCACTCAACGTATAAATCCGGACGTGCATCCCTATTTTTTGGTAATATGTGTTCAATATCACCGTAAGAAATATGTTTGATCTTACTTTCGCAATAAGCACATTTTTCGTGTGTTTCTTTTTCCAAAGCGGTCTTTATTTCAGGGTGATTATAACGATTAGCAACTGTGTCAGATGGCTTATTTCCTGCATTTAGGCAAGCACAGTACTCAGTAGTCCATTCTTTTGCGTGGTCAATAAGAACCTGTGGTTTAGGAGTCTTTTTAATTTTCCTCATTGGCATTATTCTCCTCTACAACACGGGCAATGGAAACTGGAATATAGTCAGATAGTCCGATTTCCGTCAAATCTTGCTTTAAAGCTGCGAGAGTAGCATTGTTAAGTGCTGATCGACTATACTTTGTTACAATATCATTGAGCGTTTTTTCTGCCCAAATCGGTAGTGTGCTGTCGATACCAAGAACATCTCTAAGTATGGCATTGGATGTTCCGGCACGGTTAATATAATCCAATTGACAAGAAAAGACTTTGTTATTATCACTATAATTAAGAACAAAAACATTTGAATCCTTTTCAGCTGTAATCATAAAAGGATTATGTGTAGCTACGATAAACTGGACATTAGGGAATGCCTTGATAAGATTACCTAAAAAATTCCTTTGGAGTTCAGGGTGAAGATGATTTTCTGGTTCATCAATTATTGCAACAAAAGATTCAGAAGTATCTGCAAACATATACAACTGCCAAGTGATATCAATGATGGACGAAATACCACCAGATACAGCATCAATGGGAAAATTTCCTGTTTTTGTACACAACATTACTTCGGGCACAATAACTGAGATGCCTTCAAAGCCAAGCTTTGGAGGCAATACAATTTTAAGAATATCAACATAGCCTTCAAAAAGCTTTTTCGCATTTTCATTGGCAACGACAGACTGATTTCCATATCCAAAAATTGCTAATGAAGCGATTGTTTCTTTGATAAGTGCAATAGCGGATAGCTTGTCTGAATCGCGATATGTATCAAAGACGAATTTTCTATTAAAATCGTCATATTTCTTAAAAATTTGCTCACGAGTAGCAACTGAAGTTGGAATTGTTTTAACTGCTCTGTAAGGAAAACTTGGGCGGTGTGAACTTATGTAAACGCCTTTTTCTTTCTTGCCGCCTTTGGTAGTAATACTATACGTACCGCTGGATACGTTTTGCGGAAGAATCAAATCTGCGATGGTACCATCAGAAAACTCTAATTCTCCTAATTTGTTTTCTACGGCATTCGGAGTATTAGATGCTTTGATAAAAAATCTTTTCCCTATATTTTTCAAGCTATTAAAATACTTTGATATACCTGCTTTATCTTTTTCATAGGAACTTACAAATTGTGGGTTCCAACCTGTACTTTGAGATAGCAGATTAAGGATGGTGGTTTTTCCAGCACCATTTGCTCCAGTCAGTACAGTTAGGTGTGGATGAAAAGATATATCAACATTTGAAAACTGCCGCCAATCACTTATTTTCAGTCGTTTAAACATAAGATAATCCTTTCTTAATTGAAATGAGATTTAGAAAAATTAAAACCGTTCTATAAATGTCCAATTGTGCTTAAATGCAACCTAATATGTATTATCATATGCAATTTCACCAACTAAAGTATACATCCTCATCGGAACAATATCAACCAGCATTCGACAAATATCGGAATAATAGAACGGCGATGATCCCGAGATCACCGCCGTTTTTGCTATTTGGATATGTATTCTGGATTCATGATGCAGATAGTCTTTGGCTGGAG
>UMHE01005690.1_pt1 | contig 19944 bp, 8 predicted proteins | sample 1965451 | NCBI WGS metagenome assembly UMHE01 (sample SAMEA4836090, study PRJEB28245) | human gut metagenome | biome: gut microbiome; material: fecal sample | place: Denmark | collected 2008 | reverse complement strand
AAAAAGACTACCATACAGGGAGTAAAGAACATACCATACATTTTGTATAAGGCTGCCAAGCGTATGGTATGTATGATGGATAACGTATGTGTATCCTATATTTAATAAGGTGTAATTGATATTGACCAATTAAAAAAAGTATCTCCATTTTATTGCTAAATAATTATAAAGAAGTTGTTAATCTCAGATAAAAATAGTATTTTTGTGTCAAAAATAACATAATTATGGCAAACAAGTTACTGAATAGGCTAAAAATGAGTTGTAAAAATGATGCGAACTAATAAATGGTTAGCTGAACAACTTGGAAAAAATCAGACGACTGTGTCTAAATGGTGTACCAATACATGTCAACCAGACATTGGTGCTCTCATGAAAATTGCCAAACTGTTGGAGGTTCCATTGACAGAACTATTATTTATAGATGCTGTTGATGAGGACTAATGATTAATAACAATAAACGAATTGAATAATGCTCCCTTTACAACAAGCATATGAGGCTAAAGATGCCATTATTGAATATTTGAAAGCAACATTCAACTTCAAAGACAAGGAGGTGAATGATGCATTTTATGCGTTTATACAAAATGACAAGTATGGTATTGCGCATGAACCATATATTTCTTTGAAAACACCATTTACTTCTGCCGGTAGCGATGGCTCTGATGTAATGGACATTGTTCCTGGCTATACGCTTTACAAGCATCAGTATCAGTCTTTTCAGAGATTGACATCTAAAGATAATCATTCTCCACAGCCAACTCTTCTGACTACAGGAACAGGTTCTGGTAAAACTGAATGTTTCTTGTTTCCATTACTTGATTATTGCTACCAATGGCGACAGAATCATGAACATGCGGAAGGTGTTAAAGCAATTATACTTTATCCTATGAATGCGCTGGCAAGTGACCAAGCTAAGCGTCTTGCTGAGGCTATCTATCAAGATGAGCGTCTTCGAGGAAAGGTAACTGCTGGTCTTTTCATTGGAGAAGGTAAGAATCGTGAAAAGAAATATCCTGTTGCCATGGGGGAGTATAATATCATTGAAGATCGAGACCAGATATTAGAAACACCGCCAGATATTATATTGACAAATTTCAAGATGCTTGATTATGCTCTGATGAAGCATAATTACGCAAAATTGTGGTACTATAATTTTAAGGACAAGGAAATACTTAAATTTCTTGTCTTGGACGAGTTGCATACTTATGATGGAGCGCAAGGGACAGATGTTGCTAACTTAATACGTCGCTTGAAATTAAAGTTGGATTTACAGGCTGGGCAATTGTGCCCAATTGGAACTTCTGCTACCATAGGAAGTGGCAAGGATTCTAAAGTTTTATTGCGCAAGTATGCGTCTGATGTGTTTGGGGAAAGTTTTGAAGCTGATTCTGTTATCGTTGAAGATAGAATAGAGGTCAGGAAAATAGGCAATGAAGTAAATAATGATTTTATACCTGCGTTAGGGGATTTATTGCAAACCCGATTTGGACTTGATGACACTTATGACGAATATATTATCCGTCAGCAGAGTTTATGGCATTTACAGAATGCAAGTCTTGCTGAAGGATTGTCTGAACTGCGAATAGTCAGAGACATAACTGATATAACTTATAATTCCTATATTAGCGTACCCAATCTTATAGCTAAACTTGCTGATAAAAACGAAAAATTTAGAGCCTTGCCGGAGTCTGCATACAAGGGCTTGGAGTCACCACGTTTGGCAGTCCTGTCATCTTTGTTAGCTCTGATAGCTGCAGCGAAGAAAGGTGTAAAACCTCAATTCCCTTTTCTGTACTTGCAAGTTCAACTTTGGTTACGAGAGCTTTCTGGCTTTCTTCGTATTATGTCGAATGAAGTTAAGTTTACTTGGCGAAAAGATGTGAACAAAGAGGATAAGCAACAGCTTGCTTTACCTGCTTATTTCTGCCGGGAATGTGGAGATTCAGGTTGGATAGCATATAAGACTAAGAAGTCGAATAGCTTAGACAAAGACCCTGGTAAAACTGCTATACAGTTTATCAACAACAATGAGAATTGTTGGTTGCTGAATCTGTGTAAAGACGACAATAAGCCAATAGAAGAATATCAAGGAATAACTGAGTCTTGGTGGATAGACCCAGCCGATTTGCATGTATATGACCAGCAGAATGAAGAAAAGGAGAACCGCATACATGTATATGCTATGCGTAAAATTGATGCAGGGAAACATGGTAAGAATCCTCGCTTTGTCCAGTCTTGTCCTTCTTGTTGTTCAGATAATTCTTTAGCTATCATTGGTACGAAAGTAGCAACGATGGCTTCTGTGGCTATTAGTCAAATCATGTCGTCAGATCTTGATGGTGAAGTGGAAGCCAATCGAAAAATACTTGCTTTTACTAACAGCGTGCAAGACGCAGCTCATCAGGCAGGATTTTTTGAAGCGCGAAATTATCGTTTCTCTTTCCGTAATGCTTTACAGAATTGTATTCGGAATTTGAGCGAGAAGGGAAAACTCCCAATAAGTCTTGAAAATCTCGAAAAGCAGTTTGTACTGTATTGGAAGGAAAAATTACATTTCGAAGAGAATCAAGAGGGATATGTTTATCGCTTTTTCCCTCCAGATAGATTAGGTGACATAGACTTAGATACAGATTTCAGAGTCAATGACCATAAATTTAAGAAAGGTTTTATAGAACAGCTTGACCTTCGTCTTGGATGGGAAATTGCTTCAGAATTTGGATTCAATGCTCGCATTGGTCGTACTTTGGAAAAATCAGGTGCTTCAGCAACTTATTTTGATGAAGACCAATTGAGGAATGTCTATAAGCAGATGAAACCATGGCTTGATGAAAATAGATTGGAGCGTATTACACGTCAACATTTTGTGCAGTTCGCCAATGGCGTATTGCACCGCATTCGCATGCGTGGAGCCGTGGACCATCCATTTCTCTCTCGTTTTCGTGAAGTGAAGTCCACTACTTACGAGATGAATAATAATAAGCCTTCGAAATATTATCTTCATAGATACTTTGGTTCACGTGCACGTTATCCGAAACTGGTCGCAACTACACGTCTTGACAATCGTAGTATCCTTGATACCACTTATGTGAATCCAAGGGTACTCAATTGGTATAAGTACTATTTTCAGAAGTGTTTTACTGCCGACTTATCAGATAATGGCTTTATGATGGCAGAAATCCCGGATGGTCTTTACAATGACTTTTACCAAAAACTGTTTGAAGTTTTTTGCGAAGAAGGAATTTGTAATAAGAGCGTTCGTGAATCAGAGCAAAATTACTGTATCTCACCATCTGCTCTCTTGATCTCTGATAAAGTAAAGCATATTCACTGTTACCATTGTACTTCTGTGATGTGTGTTGCCAACGAAGATGAAGTTTCTGAGAATACTCCATGTCTCGAATATAAGTGTCAAGGTAAATATACAGAGGTAAAACGAGATGAGATTCATAAGTATTATTATAATGTTTATAATCGTCAGCTCTCACCACGTATTTACTCACATGAGCATACGGGCATTCTCGATCGTCAGAAACGTGAGAGTATAGAATACCAATTTAAGGGTAATGAAGGAAAGAATAGTGTCAATACATTGGTGGCGACATCTACATTGGAAATGGGTATTGATATCGGTGACTTGAATGTGGCACTAAACACTTCTGTCCCTCCAATGCCATCCAACTTTATACAAAGAGTGGGACGTGCTGGTCGTAAAAGTGGAGCTGCACTTATTATTGATTTTGCTCGCAATGAATATCATGACTTGTTTTACTATGCAGAGCCAAAGGAGATGATGCAGGGAAAAATCAATACACCAGGTTGTTACCTTTCTGCAGTGGATATATTGCGTAGGCATTTCTTTGCTTATTGCCTTGATACATGGACTGGGTTGGATAATCAGAACAATCAGATTCCGACAAAGGTATATAATTTGCCATTGAGCACATTCAAGACAAATAGCGCTTCTTTTTTCAATCGTATCATTGCTTTCATTGAGACAAATGGCTCGAATCTCGAAACCAACTTCCGCTCTCAATATACAGAAGAGCAGGAGGACGCATTAGCCAACTTGTCTAAGATCTTGGGTACTGGTGAGTTTGTAACTGGGATACGTAAAGAATTTGATAAACTGTATGATAAGTATATGTCTATGTCGAATCGTATCAATGATTTACGTAAACGAATCAATGATAGTAATCTGGCAAAGACAGATGAGGAAAGGAAAGAATTGGAAATTCAGGTGGCTGTACTAAGCAAGACTCGTCGAACTTTAATGAATCAACAGTTGCTTGAGTTTATGACGAATGCGGGATTGTTGCCGAATTATGCATTCCCTGAGTCAGGTGTAACTTTGGATGCAACCATCATCCATCACCCACCATTGGATGACAAATCTGCTAAGTACAAGATAGAGGAGTTGAGCGTTCAACGTTCTGCATCATCAGCTTTGCGAGAGTTGGCGCCAGGCAATCATTTCTATGCACAGAAATATCGTATGAATGTCTCTGGACTTTCCACGCTTAACTGGAATACGGGAGATAAAGAAGCTCTTATGAAAATGAGATTCTGCTCAAAATGCGACTATATAGAGTTGGATAAACAAGAGCATAGCCATGAGTGTCCTGTTTGTGGTGACCAAGCATTTGGTACGCCAAACAATGTTCACTATTTTGTGCGTATGGATGAGGTGCGTTCGAGTGATAGGAAGGAAGAGGCAGTGCTTGACGATAAAAGCGATGATAGGGATAGCAATAGTTATGTTACGTCCAAACATTTCATTCTTGATGGCAGTGTCAAGGCAAGTGGATTGCGTACGATACCTTTTGGAATAGAATATTGCAAGAGTGTAGATGTCATAGACATCAATCTTGGAGATTCAGAACAGAAAGATGTTCGAGACTTAGATATCAATGAGCATGAGCATATTCCTACCAAAGGTTTTGTGACCTGTAAGTATTGTGGCAAATCAACAAGTAAGTCCAATGAATTGAATGTGGTAGATTCTAAGGATTTACACTATCCTTTCTGTAAGAACAAGGATAAGAGATATATGGATAAGCCTGATGATTATTTTGAGGAAGTGTATCTCTATCATAAGTTTCATACGGAAGCCATCAAGGTCTTGTTGCCAGTGCAAGATGTGGATACTGAAGAAACTACAGATATGTTTGCAGCTGGTATCGGTTTAGGATTGCGTGACTATTTCGCAGGAAATCCTGACCATATACAAATAGAGAAATACAAAAGCTATAACGAGGAAACTCACAAGTTTGACCGTTATGTCATTCTCTATGATACAATTCCTGGCGGAACAGGTTACTTGGCACAAATAAGTAAGCCAGAAGAGTTTGAAAAGATATTGCAGAATGCTTGGGAACGCATCCATACATGTGATTGCCAGAATCATGGCAAGGATGGGTGTTACCATTGCATTTATACATATAGTAATAATCGCATTCAAGACAAATTGAGTCGAAAACGTGCAGATGAGTTATTCCGTAAGATATTGGATTATTGCCGTAATGAAAACAATGGTTCAAGTAATTGGGAAGATGTAAAGGCTCTTGGCAACCTTTCTTCTGATGGTGGATTGGAGGAAAGTGAATTGGAGAAGCGGTTTGTCTATGCCCTTCAGCGTTTTGTGCAAGAAGACAATCAGCTGGGGGGTACGCATGCTTGGAAATTTCAACAAAATGCGACTTCGTATCATCAGCAATATAATCTGGAGTATGATGATGGAGCTCATCGACTGTCTTATGAGATTACTCCGCAATATATTCTTGATAAATCCAAGGGTGTCGAATTTCATACGGAGCCAGACTTCTTGATACGCCCTGTCTTGATGCAAGAGAACGATGGGCGTGGTTGGAAAGAACTGCCTTTCGAATATTTGAGAAGTATTGCTGTCTATATGGACGGCTATCACTTTCATGCTTCGGGAAAGCATAATGTCTTTGCGAAAGATTTTATGAAACGTCAAAGTATAGAAAAATCTAAGCAATACATGTCTGTTACATTGACTTGGGCAGACATGAATAAATTCGAAGATGCAGACCATCCTGAAGATTCTGTGATAGACAGGCATAATGGCGCCCTTCTGAACAAGTTGGGAAAAAACGAATGGCGTGACAGACGTAATTCGATGGAGCGTCTGTTGTACGTTCTTGGTCATTTGTGGGAGGCAAAAAAAATAAAAGATACGTTGCTGATGTATATGGTGGGTCTTCAACCATCAATGTCTGCATCTATCAAACTGTTTCCAAAACAACCTTGGGCGGCTTTGAAAGTCAATGTGGATATGGCCAATCATACCATAGTTCCTGTATTTGAGGTATCTATGGACATCCATCCTGACGAAGGATTGCCAGAAGAGCAATGGCAGGATTTTTGGCGTGTCTATAACCTGGTGTCTCTTTATCAAGGTATTGAGACAGATGCACAAAATCCAATGGAGTCGGCAGAATCAAAATGGGAAGAAATAGCTGATGAATTCGATGACGAACTCCATGAGATTGTTATCAATCTACTGAAGGAGGGTATAGAGTTTGACCATCATGCAGGAGTTGCCATCAAAAATAGAAAAGGTAAAAAAGTGTGTGAAGTAGAGCTTGTTTCCGAAAAGCATAGATTTGTATTCTTCCCAGATGACGAGGAAGCTGTCATTGCCGAAGGTTACAAAATATTCGAACCGAATACATTTGATATTAACGACATTAAATAAAAGCATATATATATGAGACTGTTTCTTGAAGAGTCTTGTTGGGATGCCATCATGAGCCTGCCACGAGACGTACAAAATAAATTCAAAGAGTTTCGACGTAAGTTTAAGGAGAACCCAAAGTCGGCAGCTATCAACTTGGAGTCCATATCAGACTTCAAGGATGATAGTATGCGCACAGCTCGTCTCGGGTTAGATTATAGAATGATTATCGGTGTTGTTGGTGGAGAGGATTATTGTTTGCTTCATATCGATCATCATGATGAAGCCATGGCTTGGGCTCGTAATAAAAAGTTTATCTGGAACGACAAAGTATCTTCTTTTCAGGTGATTTCTGTTGAACATTCCGAAGAACAGGAAAAGCAAGAGCATGTTAGCCAGTCTGACACGTATGCTTTTAGCAAATATTCGGATGAGCAGCTTTTACGTATCGGTGTACCAGCGGAAAACTTGTCTTTGGTCCGCAAGTTCAAGGACTTGGATGATTTGGATAAATATGAAGACGAACTTCCACAGGATGCGTGGGAGAATTTGTATTATCTTTTGGATTCTGAAGATATAGACCGCATTATATATGATGTAGAAGAAGGTAAGCGTAAGGAAGCGGAGCATGAGCAGCAGTTGCAAAGTGAAAATAACCGACGCCGTTTCATCGACATTACAGACGATGAAGAACTTGACAAAATTCTTAAAGAGGACTTGAAGCAATGGATGATTTTCCTACATCCGTCACAGCGTCGAATCGTGGAAGGTAACTACAAAGGCTCCTTGAAAGTTAGCGGAGGTGGCGGTACAGGTAAAACTGTTGCAGCCATACATCGACTTAAGCGCCTTTGTACAACAGCATACGAAGGAAATGGAAAAGTCTTATATACCGCTTATAATCGTGCCTTGATTGAGAATCTTGGTTCTCTTATCAAACAAATGGATGTGCCAAGACAACGTTATGAGTTGGAAACGGTGGATACTCTGGTACGAACAATAGCCAAAGCGAATAGCTTGGTGGGTGGTAAGACTATAGTCTTTGACAATGATGAGCGTATGCATCATCTATGGCAAGAAGTCGAGATGGACAATATGTCCGAGTTTTCAGCAGATTTCCTCCAAAAGGAGTACAATGAGGTGATTCTTTATCACGATGTTGATTCTTTGGATCAATACCTCAAGACACCTCGAATAGGATTAGGCAACTCCTTGTCTCGCAAGCAGCGCAAGAATGTATGGGAAATGGTGGTAAGTTTTCGTGAGAAGGAAAATAGGCAGAACATCCTTTCTCAGCGAGAGCTATTCAATGTCACAACGCATTGGTTGAGAGAACAACCTGAATTTATGTTCACTCATGTCATCGCTGATGAGATTCAGGACTTGGCTAATCCTGAGTTGCGTTTCCTACGTGCGCTTACTCCAGAAGGAGCTAACGACTTATTCCTTGTTGGTGACCCATATCAGCGCATCTACTCACGCAAGTTGAATTTCAAGGCTGCGGGCATCAATATACAAGGTCGCAGTCGTCGCCTTAGAGTCAACTATAGAACCACAGAGGAAATAAAGCGTCAGGCTGTTTGCATAGTATCTGGTGTTGAGGCAGATGACTTTGATGGTGGCGAGGAAAGTTTGAAGGGATATGTCTCTTTGCTTCATGGAGATGCTCCTGTCTATCAATTATATAAGAATAAAAATCAGGAGTTTGAAGCGATTGGCGCTTATGTACAAGCCTGTCTTGATGCCAAGATAAGGCCTCGTGACATTTGTGTTGCTGCCTATCGCAATAGCATGGTAGATAGTATAGCCAATTATCTGACACGAAACTTGGATATTCCTTGTTGGAAGATGGATACTGGTGACAGAGAGGGTGTGAACCTTTCTACTTTCCATAGGATGAAGGGATTGGAATTCCGTGTAGTTATCCTTGCTGATGTAAGTGCTGCGACGATTCCATATCGACCTGCTAATTTTACAGAAATGGATGAGGAACAACAACGGCAGAATGACCAAGAGCAACGCTCGCTGATGTATGTCGCTCTTACCCGTGCCATTAATCGTGTTCTTATCACAGGATGCGGTGAACCTTCTTCTTTTCTTCTCACATTAAATAAACATAAATAATGAACACAGCATATACAATAGGACAACGTATCACCGTAAGAGGGGAGGACTTCTTGATTACCGACATCAATGATGGCGGTAATCATAACTTGCTGCTTGATGTAGTGGGAATTTCCCCTCTTGTCATGGACAAGACTTTTTGTTTCGACACCGCGTTGGAGGATGACATAGAACCTGTACGTCCAGAGAATACTCATTTTATAGCAGATACCCAGAGTGGTTATCGTCTCACTAAATTATATATTGAATCTGCTTTGCGTTCCAGTACTACGCAGTCACCGCATATCACGATAGCTCAAAAGGGCGCTTTTGATGTTCATAATTATCAGTTGGTGCCAACTGTCAAGGCATTTTCTATGCCTCGTCCTAGAATGTTGATAGCTGATGCCGTAGGTCTTGGTAAAACCGTGGAAGTGGGAATCTTTCTTTCTGAGATGATTCGCCGAGGTCGTGGCAAGCGTATTCTTGTGGTTGCCTTGAAGAGCATTCTCAAGCAGTTCCAGGAAGAACTGTGGAATCGTTTCGACATACCTTTGGTGCGTCTTGATTCTACAGGGGTGAACCGTATCAAAACCATTATACCTCTCAATAAGAATCCTTTCGACTATTATGATAAGACTATCATATCTGTAGATACATTGAAAAATAGTCAAAGTTTTAGAAGCTATATAGAGCATACACGATGGAATATCATCGTTATAGATGAGTGTCACAAGGTAGCCAATACAGCCAGCCAGCGTGGAGCGTTGGCGCAAATTCTTTCCGAGCATTGTGATAGTTTGATTTTCACATCAGCTACGCCTCACAATGGCCGTAGGGAAAATTTTGCTTCTCTTGTTCGCATGCTGGAACCTACTGCCATTCCATTAGATGGCAATTTCACGGCAGAAAATATCAAGCCGTATTATGTTCGTCGTTTTAAGAATGACTTAAAGAATGATTCTACGATTGCGGCTCAATTCCAGGACCGCCAATTGATATCAGACCATGTTACGCTGGCTCCTCTTGAAGAGCAGTTCTTGTGTCATCAGCACGAACAGTTCAAGTTATATAAGGAATCTTCTTCTGGCTTTGGTGAAATGTTTATGCCTTTGTTGCTTTTCAAAAGCTATATGTCGTCTCCAGCTGCAGCTCGTAAGTCAATTGAGAATCGTTTGGAAAAGGTAGATGATGAGGAGTTGCGAGAGCAACTTGACATCGTCAATAAGATTATTGCTACCCATCAGGATACCAAATATAATAAGTTTTGCGAGATTCTTCGCTCGCTCAATTGGGCTGGACGTGAGCAGGATGATCGTATCGTGGTGTTTACCGAGCGAATAGAGACTATCAATTATCTCAAAGCCAATTTGGAGAAAGACTTTAAAATTAAGGATAAACCTATCCGTAGCGGTGATGGGGAATATCCTCGAATAGCTGTATTCCAGGGTGGTATGCTTGATACAGAACAGGATGCCATGATAGAGAACTTTGGTAAAAAGGATTCACCGATACGTATGCTTATCTGTAGTGATGCAGGTGCGCAAGGTGTCAACCTTCACTATTATTGTAACAGAATGTTCAATTACGACATCCCTTGGAGCTTGATTACACTTGAACAACGCAATGGTCGCATTGACCGTTACAAGCAGCCTCGTGTGCCATACATTCATTATCTGGTGCTCCGTAGTGACAATCCTAACATCAGTACCGACTTCCGCATCCTCGACCGTTTGAAGGAAAAAGAGGACGAGGTGAATCGTACCTTGGGAGATGCAGCGGAGGTGTTCCATCTTTATGATGTACACCAAGAGGAGAAAGTGATAGAAAAGGCCATCATCAATGATGATGAGGATATTTGGGCAAAGTTGGCTACTTTGGGAATGGGTAGTGATGCAGAGGATTCCCAGACCAATGCCGAAGAGAAGATTCCTGATGAAAAGCCTAACGATATAGTAACGATAGGCAAGACTGATGACAGCGAGGTGGAGGTGAAGATTGATGAAGGAATATCCATCTACAAAAAGGATATGGATTTCTATTCTGCTCTCTTCCGACAGTTGGAGAGCGACCATCTTATCAAGCCTGGCAATGTGACTATTGATGATGATATGGTGAATGTTACCAACACCGACGAACTCGATACGGTGCTCTTTGATGTACCTGCGGAAGCTAAGCCTCGACGTGGTATGCGCTATCATCTATCTACGAATAAGGAGGATGTACTGAAGGCAATAGAAAATGCCCGAGTGGTAGATAATAACCAAAGTAATGCAGATGGCATACGCTGGGCGGACACCCAGATACTTTACGACTTGCACCCTGTGGTACGTTATATGTTGACCAAGCTCTCTGCATCTGTGCCTAAAAATGACGCCCCTGTTGCAAAACTGAGTTTCCTGCCGAAGGATATGGCTTATTTTGTCATTAATGGACAAGTGAGTAACCAGCTTGGCAACAGTGTGATTAGCGACTTCTTGGTGTGCCCGGTCAACAAGGATGGAAATGGCATTTTCAAGCCGATGTCCTTAGGTGAGTTTATAACCACCAATCATCTGAAAGATACGCTTTATACTGACACGATTGCAGAGGAAGATTTGAGCCGTCTTCATGACTTGCTCCCTGAGGCGATAGATAACGCAAAGACTATTATGAGTGAGCAACAAGTAACTAAGATGGCAGCCATGAACAGCGTGGTAACCAATTATAGCAAGAAATTGAACGACTGGATTTATGGTGAGCAAAAGCAGTTAAGCCTTTTCGAGGCTGATGAATTGATGCCAAGTGGCTTTGCTGGGGTTCGCATGGACAAACGCAAGAAAAAGGTGGAATCTCTTTCGCAGGATAGAGGTCAGTATCTGAAGGATTTACAATCGCTCCAAGGTGAACCATTCATCAAAGTGATTGCGGCTTTCTATAGCTTTTAAATTTTAGTACATAAGATATGGCAGCATATAGCTTCATAGATAATATTAACGACTTTTTTTCGACTGGTTACTTTACGGAGGATTTCCAGAAGAAAGTCTTTGACAAGTCTGGCTATTCGCAGGAAGGTATCAAAGAACTTTGTACTCGCTTTTCTGCGCTTCGTCAGCAATATAACCGTTACAAGCAAGCGGTTACGTCACGATATGCTCGTGAAAAAGACAAAGAGCGTGAAACTTTTGATTTCAATTCCAAACTATTGGAGTGCTTAGGTTATTATAAGGCAACTGTAAAAGAACAGCCTGCTGCGATTCTGTCTCTTCCGATAGGTGAGAATGGGGCGCAGCAGGATGTTCCTGTACGTATTGTCTGTAATCGGACGGATGGCTCTCCCCAGCTTTATGTGATGGATATTCATACTCTTGTCTCTGCATCTGAAGATACGGATGCAGAGACTGGTTTTGCAGAATTGGGACCGGATCGTCTTGTCACTCATATATTCTCTCTTCCAGAGCAAGAACATCCTCGTTATATTTTGATGTCGTCAGGCAATATGGTATTTTTTATGGATGCCGACAAGTGGGAGCGTGGTGCTTATCTCCGCTTTGATATAGAACGTCTGTTGGTGGAGACCACGCAGAGTGCCATGCGCAACTATTTCGCTCTGTTTTATCTTTTGGTTTCTCGTGAGGCTCTTGCTGCCATTGGCGATACGCCACTGATGCAGCAATTGGAAGAGGAGAGCTATAAGAATGCCTATGCCGTGACGCAAGACTTGAAGCGTGGTGTGGTTGCAGCTGTGGAGGCTTTGGCTAACGAGGCTATCTGGTATATCAAGCATACGCCGGATAATAAGTTCCACGACCAGGATGAGACCGATGATAACTTTGAGACCATGATGCGTGATGACTGTTTGGTCTTCATCTATCGTTTGTTGTTTATTTTTTATGCGGAGAGTCGTCCCGACCTCGATATCTTGCCAATCAACGACCAAACTTATCAGCGAGGTTATTCCTTGGAGATGTTGCGTGATTTGGAACAGGTAAACCTTATTACGGCTGAGGAACTGAATGGCTACTTTTTTGACCATAGCATTAAGCGACTCTTTGCGCTTATCTTGCGAGGTTATAACGAAGACCGTGTGGATGCTTCATCCATGACGGCCTCTTTCCGTGTGCGCCATATCGACTCGCCTTTGTTCTCTGATACTAAGTTGAAAGTGCTCGTAGGTGTCAAGTTCCGTAATGTTGTATGGCAGAGCATTGTTTGCCAGTTGTCTTTGTCGCAGAAACAAAAGGGTAAGCCGCGTGGACGTATCTCGTATGCCAATTTGGGCATCAACCAGTTGGGTAGTGTGTATGAGAATCTTTTGGCTTATCGTGGCTTCTATGCTGAAGAAGATTATATCGAGGTGCATCCTAAGGGTGATTTGGTGGAAACGTATCTGCAACCTCGTTCTCGTCGTGACGTGTTTGAGGAAGATGAGATATTGAAAGATGAGGAAGGTCATGACATCATTCATCCTAGGGGCAAGTTTATCTACCGTCTGAATGGCCGTGATCGCAAGAAGTCTGCCTCTTTCTATACTCCAGAGGTGCTGACCAAGAGTACAGTGAAATATACTTTGAAGCCAATCGTAGAGAAGTTGGAGCGTGGTGAGATTAAGGCTTCCGACTTGTTGCAGATGAAGATTTTGGAGCCTGCCATGGGTGCAGCCGCTTTCCAAAACGAGGTTATCAACCAGTTGGCGGTGCTTTACTTACAGTTCCGCAAGCAAGAAGTGGGTGAAACCATCGACCCTTTGCAATATCCTAATGAGCTGCAGAAGGTGAAGGCATTCATTGCCACCAGCAATGTGTATGGTGTCGATCTCAATGCAACTGCTATTGAGCTTGGCAAGCTATCCTTGTGGCTCAATGTGATGCACAAGGATATGGAAGTTCCTTTCTTCTCCAACCGTCTTGCCGAGGGTAATGCGGTGATTGGTGCATGGCTGAAAGTGTATAAGAAAAGCGATGTTGTGAGAACTACCGTAGGACAACGTGCTTACGACAAGAAGTGGTGGGAGGCTCCTACGTACCGTATTCACTTCTCTGATTCTCGTCTGGAACGTCACTATACAGAGGTTTATCATTTTCTTCTTCCTGTGCAAGATATGCTGGGCATACTCAATGCCAAATTGCCTACATTCAGTAAAGAAGAGGAACAAAAGTTGAAGGAAAAGAAAAAAGTCATGGTTAACATTCGTAAGTCATGGCTCAAGGGTATCACTGGAGAGGAATACAAGCAGCTGGAGCGCATTAGCCGTAAGATAGATGTGCTCTTGAAAGAGTATGTGGAGTTTCAGATGGGTGTGGCGGAATACGCCAACAATGGTTATGCTGTATGGATGTATGCAGGAAAGCGCACTTTTCCATTAGAAACTAATGCCGATCGTGAGGAGTTCGATGACCGTCGTTATCGAAAGGATTCGGCATACATGAAACTCAAGATGGTGATGGACTACTGGTGCTCTCTCTTCTTTTGGGAATACAAGGACCTTGCCGATCTTCCTACAAGACAGGAGTATTGGGATGATATTGAGCGCATTCTCAATGTGGAGGTAAAAGCGGCTTCCCCTAAAGTGCGTTTCTCGAATGCTGGCAAAACAGGCGAGGAAGATTTGTTCTTGCCTAAACAGGGACGAATCGACTTTGATGCAGAGGAGGAAGAGAGTGCAGCGAAGGTTCAGAGTTTGGAGTATTACTTGGCAGAAATGGGTAACAAGCAAACCAACAAACTGCAATTGGAGGGGGCTTATAGTGAGCGTCGTTTTGATATTGTAGAGGAACTTGCCAAGCGTTATCATTTCTTCCATCCTATGTTGGAGTTTTTGGAGGTGTTCTGGCTGAGAGATGGCTTTGATATTATCTGTGGTAACCCGCCATGGATTAAATTAGAGTTTAACGAGGCCAATATTGTTTCTGAGAAATATCCGGAGGTTGTTATTCGTAAAGTAAGTGCACCTGTTGTCAGACAGATGATAAAGCAATTTATGAATGACCAGATGATGGAAAAATTGTATAAAGGCGAGATGGCTGAGCAAGTATGTAGTACAGCTTTCTTAAATGCGTATTGTAATTATCCGCTACTTATTGGGCAACAGACAAATCTTTACAAATGCGTGTTGGAGAATACTATGGATTTGGCTTCGCCTACTAATGGGTATATTGGATTACTAACTCCAGAGAGCATCTATGACGATCCAAATGGTCAACCATTGCGTCGTGAACTATATAAACGTTTGCGCTACCATTTCCAGTATCAAAATGAACTTCGGCTTTTTGCCGAAGTTCATCACCATACGGTGTATGGTGATCAACTTCTCGGCCCACGCCGAAGTTCATCACCGCGCTTCGCTTCGCTCAGCAATCTTTTCCATCCAAGTACTGTGGATGGATGCTTTACGCATGATGGACATGGTATGTGCGGAGGTATCAAAGATGAGAATGGTAATTGGAATACCAAACCTCATCGTGATAGGATTGTTACTTTTACTGATAAAGAATTACAGGTACTGTCTGACACGTTTGAAGATGGGACTACGGGCGATTGTGCCAAGTTGGTTAGTATTCATTCTAAGGAGATTATCGGTGTATTAAAGAAAATTTCAGATTTTCCCAAACACTTAGATGATGTTAAAAATATAACATCAATGTGTTTTGATGAAACAAATGCTCCAAAGGCTGGATTAATTAAGCGTCATACATGTGTACCAGAGTTGTCTAAATATGAAATGATATATAGTGGTCCACATTTTTATGTAGCGAATCCGATATATAAAACTCCAAGAGAGACGTGTATATTGAATTCGGATTATGACAATGTGGAATTAGGAAAAATACCTGATAATTATATTCAAAGGACGAACTATATACCTAATATACCTTTGCCGGAATATAATCAACAAGTAAGAGGCTTTATTTCTAATAAAGTACAAGGTGAAGTATCTTATGATAACTATTTTGATTATTACAAGTTAGGTATACGAGCAATGATCAGTCAGGCTGGTGAACGCTCGTTGATATGTGCTGTCCTGCCCCGCAGGACAGCACATATCAACGGCATCATATCTATTTCGTTCCTCAATAGATATGATGCCGTGGATATGGCTGCACTTTGTGCATCTATTGTCATCGATTTTTATATAAAAACTATAGCAGCACAGAATTTAAGATATAGTAGGCTTGCGACATTTCCTATAGGAGTACCAGTAAAGTATAAGTCAGCCCTTTATTCAAGAACATTATTATTGAATTGTTTAACCAACAACTACTCTGAATTTTGGAGTAGCTGTTGGAATGATGAGTATAATTACGAACATTGGAGCATCAATGACACTCGCCTTAAACCATTTGGAGATTTGACACAAGCATGGTCATGGAATACTCCATTGCGAAATCATTTTGAACGACGTCAAGCATTAGTTGAAATAGATGTCCTTGCAGCGATGGCTCTTGGGTTGTCATTAAAAGATTTGGAATTGATTTATACAATTCAATTTCCTGTTCTTCAGCAGAATGAGAATGATACATGGTATGACCAAAAAGGTAACATAGTCTTTACTTGTTCCAAAGGTTTAACTGGTGTTGGTTGCGACCGCAGGGAGTGGAATACCATTCGTGGCGAACAAGTTGATGAAAATACCTTTGTTGGAGTTGAATCTACTTATGTACATATCATCGATTCAAAGAAGAACGAACTTTATGGTGGGGAGCAAGTAAAATATTATGCACCTTACACTCGTTGTGACCGTATAGCTGACTATCGTCGTGCATGGGCATATTTCGAGGAACGCTTAAAAAATAAGGATTAGTCTATGGGATTCAAGCATTTGGTAATATTAGGAGCTGGTTCAACTATAGCCACGATACCTAAGGGTGACAAGAATGGGGAATTTAGTTATACACTGGATAATCTCCTCAATGATAAGTGCTTTGCATCGTTTGTTGAAAAAGTCCAAGCTCTGGACTATCAAACAGACGATGTGGAGGCATTGTGCAATCAACTCTATAAGGAAGGTAAACCTCTGTATGATGAGTTTGAGTCGCTTGTTCGTAAAAAGTATGCAAGCCTTGAACTTCCAGAAGAGTTTACCATTCTGGATAGATTGGTTCTGTCTTTGACACCTAATGATGCCATTGTCTCATTCAATTGGGATGATTTGGTTATACAGGCATATCAAAGGATGAGTGAGTATGTTCCTGAGGAGATGCTACCGATATTGGCATTTCCTCATGGAAACGCCCAGGCAGTATATAATAACAAGCATTATACAAGCAAGCGGATTGTAACTGGGGCAAATTGGATTGATTCGCCATTGAATATGCCTGTTGATGAAATCGACTACAAGTCTGATGTATTCATCAACTCTCAATGGCATATCCTTGACTTCTATATGCGTAATGCCCAAATGATAACATTCTTTGGGTATCGTGGACCATCATCAGATGAGCAGGATTTGAAACATTTAGATGAGTTATTTGCCAAGAACGAAATCTGTGACAAGATTGAAATCATCGATAAAGATTTGGAATCTTCCATTCAAGTAGCAAAGGGACTAAAACGATTTAAAATGCAACCAAACTGGTTATTTCCATGTGCAGACTTTTGGCATAGTACAATAGCCAAGCATCCTCGCCGTACATTATCAGCTATTGGCAATTGGAATTATTCGACCAAAACTTTTGCAAATGAAGAAACATTGGCAGAGTTCATGTCGCATGTCGGTCCTTTGATTGATGAGGAACAGAAATTGTTAGACATTAAACCATAATAATATGACAAGTAAAAAATATGTTTATATATTAACTTTAATGGTTTTAGTTGGAGTGTTAGTTGCATACTTCTATCAATTCCATAATGGGCTATCTCAGTCTCCATCTGATTGGGGTAATTTTGCAAATTACGTTTGTGGTCTATTAACACCTTTATTAGCATTGTTGAATATTATAGTATTCATAGATTTAACCAAGTCTATAGAAAATAACAGACTTGCAATAGAAAGAACAAAAGACAGCGAGCAAGAACTTCGACATTTAGGAGATGTTGAACACCAGAAACAGATGCTAATCTTTCAACTTCGGATAGAAGAAGTGAGGCGATTTGATTTTGTACTAGAAAATGCGTTCTTTAGCAATGCTGATGAATATCATGGGGGAATGCCTTGTTCCTTGGTTAAGGCTTTATCTTATATTGAGTCGTTTATATGCAATAAGATAGATTTGTTCGATTTTAATTCAGACGATGAAAAAGAGAAGTTTATAAGAAAACTAATGGAAGGGCATTGTATGTTGAAATCTTTAATGGATAATATGTCCAATTTGGAAAATAAAATAAAGGGCTCTGAATTGAAAGAATTTCTTGACTTCAAAGCATACATAATAAAGGGGTTGTATAAACTGACATTGAATAAATTGTAAATCAATTAATGGGGCAAGAAAATGTTATAGAAAGGTTTTATATGTTTTCGTTTACCACAAACAAAGAAAAATTATGGCATTACCAATAAATATAGAAAGCCTTCTTAGTGGAAGTGCAGTAGAAAGCAACCAACTTGAATATAAGGAAGGTTGGAATCCAGATACAATATATCGTAGCATCTGTGCCTTTGCCAATGATTTTGAGGACACTGGTGGTGGGTATATCATTGTTGGTGTAAAGGAGGAACACGGTCATGCAGTTCGTCCTGTTTTAGGTGTTAATCCTAATTTGATAGAACAGATAGAAAAGGATATGGTTGGTTACAATAATCTTATCCGTCCATACTATCAACCTCGTCTTTTCATAGAAGAGGTTGATGGCAAGACTATTCTTGTAATCAAAGTAACGGCAGGAGAACGCCGTCCATATAAGGTGCCTGATCGTATTACAGCAAAACAGAAGGATTTCAACTATTATATTCGCTATAATAGTAGTAGCATCGTGCCGAAAGATGAGTATGAACGCGAGTTGATAAACTTGGCGAATCGTACGCCATTTGATGACCGTGGCAACGACCTAATAAGTCTAAGAGATATTTCGACAACTTTGTTGAGAGACTTTCTTGTTGAAGTAGGTAGTGATTTGGCAGATCAAGATCTATCGGGTGAAAACTTGAAAATAGTTCTTGATCAAATGGACTTGTTGGAAACTACACCAGAAGGCTTCAAGGTCAAGAATGTTGCTGCAATGATGTTCTGTGAGCATCCCGAGAAATTCTTCAAAATGACCCAGGTTGAAATCGTGATATTCCCTAAGGGGAGATTACAAGATCCTGATAATATGATAGAGGTTGCACCGATAAGGGGTTGTGTACCTAAGATGATTCGTGATACGATGAATTATCTCAAGACAAATATTATTCAGAAGACAATTCATAAGCCAGAGGATACAGAACGTTCTGTTGTTACATATAATTATCCTTATCAAGCTTTGGAAGAAGCTGTCGTAAACAGCCTTTATCATCGCAGTTATATCGAAAGAGAACCAGTTGAGATAACTATCGAACCAGATAAGATTAGTATTCTCAATTTTGGAGGACCTAATCACACAATATCTATGCAGGCTATAAAAGAAGCTCGTATGCTTCGTTCTCGTCGATACACAAACCGACGATTAGGAGAGTTCTTAAAGGAATTGGATTTGACTGAGGGTAGAGCAACTGGTATTCCGACTATTCAACAGAAATTGCAGGAAAATGGTTCGCCTCGTGCAACAATTGAGACTGATGAGGAACGTACATATTTCTTGATTGATATACCATGTAATTTAGACTATATCGGTGTACCTATTGGTAAAGAATGCAAGAAAGAATGCAAGAAAGAATGCAAGAAAGAACTGTCTGAATTACAGATGCTTATCATGGGGGCGTTGTCTGAAAATGCTAAGTTAACAATACCAGAATTAGCAAGAAAGATGGGCATATCTGCAAGAAAGATTTCTCAGGAACTAAAGTCTTTACAGGAAGAATTTCAGGTCTTGAAACGTGAAGGAGGTCGTAAGAATGGTTATTGGGTAGTATTGAATGAATGACGTATAAAACGTATTATAATATACATATATTTCTGTACGATAGCAAGTGCTTTCTAAAGTAACTCGAATGGTATAGAGTTATTCAGAGCATAACTTGCTATCGTCAGATATTTCGTTCTGTTACGGATAGATCTCGATATGGCTGCTGCCGGAGTTGCCATTCTTGA
>UMHE01081170.1_pt1 | contig 19961 bp, 37 predicted proteins | sample 1965451 | NCBI WGS metagenome assembly UMHE01 (sample SAMEA4836090, study PRJEB28245) | human gut metagenome | biome: gut microbiome; material: fecal sample | place: Denmark | collected 2008 | reverse complement strand
TTTGTATTGGATGCTAATAATAAACAATTAACGCCAACAAAAGTCCAACAAAACATTGTAAGAAAGTTAACGCAAGAAAATGTAAAGTACTTTGGAAATATTCTAAGATTTACTGGTTAGATAATGTAAGCTAGGCACATTTGTCTACATTTAAACACAAATAATAATTATTTCATAAGGAGAAAAACATGGAAACAATAGAGATCCAGACACGCGATTACAGTTTTCGCGTGTCAAAAGAATGGGCAGAAAAATATTTTGAAAAGGAAATCAGAGGGCAGTATCTCTGCTTTCCAGAAAGAAGACCTGTATACAGTTCCATTGAAGAGTGGGCGAGAGATTATGGGTATGACAAAGGCCAGACGGTATATAAAGCTGCGCTGGCCGCCGGTGTTAAACCGGAGATGACGTTTTATTAATCAAAAAAGAGTCTGTGGGATAATTTCTGCAGGCTTTTTTCATTTTTATTAATTCTAACATACTTGTTGTATCAAAAAAGAAAAATGGAGGATATAAATTATGACAAAAAAAGAGATCGCCACAATGGTGGCAGAGACAATTAACGGTTTAGAGGCTGGAATGGCAATGGTTGGAGAAAAAGACGGCCAGCCATCTGTCATCATTGGCAAGGAGAGCGTAAGGCCGTCCTTTAATGTTACTGATGACATTGCAAACCATGTCAATGCATGCAAGAACGAAGATGTGTATGTTGCACTTGCTGAAGTTGCAGCAGACATGAGGGCGCAGTACAATGTAGCCTCAAAGGCAAATCCCGTAACAAGGGATAATATCCTTAAGACTGCAAAGGTCTGCTTACGCAGGGCTGGCAGCGGCAAAGAAACAGATGTCGTAAAGCCATTTGCACAGGGTATTGAAAAATACATCCGTGTAGATGCCTCCTGTGTACAGGAAGACAGCAGCTTCGTGCTCGCAGATGCTGTCTGCAAGGTGACTGGAGTGACTTTGGAAGAGGCATGGCTGGCGGCGGAAGCAAATGTCGCAGCAGACGTGAATATCATGTCTATCATGGACGTGTTAAAGGAAAAGGGACTTCTTCCTGCAGATATGGAGATTGAAGACCCAGTTCCAATGCTTGTTGTAACAAATGCAGCAACATCGTTTGGTGCAGGCGTAATCACAAGCAGACGTGTCGTGAAGCGCATCAGTCAGATGCTTGGGGAAACAAACCTCGTGCTGATTCCGTCGTCTGTCCACGAAATACTGGCTTTGCCAGCGTACATGTCGTTCGGTAGCAATCTGAGTGACCTCGTAAAAGAGATAAATGGCTCAGAGGTGGCCGAAGAGGAGCAGCTTTCCGACAATGCATACCTGTGTAATGCAGCAACAGGGCAGCTTGTAATCCTTTAATTTGTCAAAACAAAAAGATTAGAGAGGATTTTTCCCTCTCTTTTCTTTTTATACACACGTATGGCCGGAGACTTTCGCCCCCGGCCCATATTTAAAAAGAAAATTTCAGTTTAGATATTTAATTCTGCGTTTTCTATCGCCTTTTCTAAAACTTTTCGATAATCACTTAAAAAAGCAACAGCATCACACAAGAAACCAACTTCATCTTGTAATTCTGTATGCTTTAAATCAAAAGAACTTATTTTATCGCAAACTTCAATGATTTGTTCAATATTATCTTTTGCACATTTTACATTCATAATTATCTTTCCTCCTCAAATCTCAGTTTGCCGAACTATTCATACTTTTCTTTTAACCTTTGTAATTCTGCTAATACTCTTTTCTTCTTTTGCTTTCAAATTTTTATTTTTTCCAGTTGTATATTGATTTCTAACATCGTTAATGTTTTGTGTGATTGTATGAAACTTTATTGGTTTCCCATAAAATGACATATACATTGTTCCTTTCTACAAATCTTAATTTGTCCAACATATAATTTCTCCTATTATATCTATCCAATTCTTACGATTCCGCTATTGTATAATGCAAAGAAAATACAAAACTCACCACTAGCAAACGGAATAACCTTATAGATAATCGCACTCCCTACATTCTTTGTATTTGAAATAAATGACATAATAATCTGCCATGCTCCAACTACACATAAAATAATCTCAAAAACATTCATTACTTTTCATCCTCCATCTTCGGCTAATATCTGAATGCCTTTTTTCATTGTCACAATTGACAAACAGTTCTTCCGGAATGCTTTCCATCAAATTTTTAATTTCGTCTTCTTCCAGTTTCATGTTCTGTTTGATGTCATGAATCTTGCGGATGCCAAGAGCAATATCATATATGTTCGCGTCCTTGTATGGACGTACTTTTTCGGCATAGTCATAGCCTTCTGGGCAGCCACAACAGCCAACGACAAGGTTACAACCATTGCACGGATCTTTCGGCAATAGCTGTTTTAATAGCTCTCTGTCCTCGTCTGTAAACTCTACTGTTTGTATAATTTTCATTGTAAATCCTCCTATCAGACATATCGGCCTATTGGAATAACATATATGGAGATTCCGCCGACAGAAATTCCACCGAAATTATCATGAATCCAGTAACGTACATCAGTTACCAGATAATGATGATATTCTTTTAGGATTTCACCTTTTGAGTTAGTCTTCTTATCATCATTATCTTCCCATATATCGAGGGTTTCGCCTATTCTGGGAACAGGTATGATATCGGTTGAGATTTCTTTGACAAGTAAATCACAGCCGTCACAGTTAAAATATCCACCAGTACCACTTTTTACATAAACTGACATTATCATAGTTATTGTTCCTCCTTTTGATTGAGTTCCTGTTGTTTTTGCCATGTTTTCTATCTCCGTGAATTTCAGTTTACTCAACTATATACTTTACCAACAGTCGTTCTGTCTCTTTTGCTTTCCAATCCTCTTTACACCATTCACAATCATTATCATAATTGCTACAAGGTCTTACTTTTTCATAGGAATAAGGACAATTACAACCTAAAGCCGAAAACTTTGTATCAACTAATTCATCAATAAGGAATACTATGTTTTCATTTGCTTTATCTCGTTTCTTTCCCATATTTATTATCTCCTTAAATCATAATTTATCGGGATGTTAAGGTTCAACCGATAACATCATTTTTACTATACAGAACATTCCATATACTTCAATGAGTATAAAACCAATAATACCTATCCACACGTACATTTGTGGAATAATATTCTTATTCATCAACAATATATTTATAGCAATTATGCCACTACTACCAAAAATAACGTTAATAATACCACTCAGTTTATAAAAATACCGTCCTCGTGGATTACCACTGTTTTTCTTAATTTTTATTGGACTGCTGAACAAAAACTCTCCTACCACTATTACATACAATAAAAAAAATAAATATTTCATATTTTTCCTTTCCGTCATTTCAACAAATTGGAGTTGTGTATTAACAGATTTCCTCTGTCTTACACATATAGTATGTTAGAAATGATTTTGAGAAATGGCTTTCCATATAAAAACACATACAGCCTTTCGTTTTTCTACTTTCAATCATACTCTTTATATAAAAAAAAGAAAAATGGAGGATATAAAGAATGAAGACAACAGAACTTATCAAGAGAACCTGCCCGATGTGCGGCAGGGTTATAGGACTCAAGGAAGATGAGACGATGGCCGCAGAGCATCGCCACTATGCAATGTACGGTGGCAGTATCCAGAATGAGCTTACAAGCTTCGACGCCTTTGAGCGAGAGTTCATAAAGACAGGCTACTGCCCAAATTGTCAGGAAATGCTTTTCGGAAAAGAGGCGCCTGAGACAGGCAGGTTCATTGACATGGAAGCAACACCTGAGTTTTGGCAGAGCTTGCATGGGCTTGTCGTAGAAATGGGCAGAAATACAAAAGCAATTATAGACTCAGCAAAGTTTAAGGCCTTTTCTGCAGATGAGAAGATTATAACCTTAAGCGAGTTAATGATTCTTCCATGCTATGCTGTGGAAGATGATGGCACAGTTATCTGCGCCAGGAAGTGGTATGCTGCGGACATCAAGTGGAGTGTCATTGATGTAATGACCGGCAAGGACTATACAGAAAAATATCTGTCAGTTCTGCCATCGGAAACAGAAATTCCGCAGGAATTTGTTGACCACTATATTAATAGCGGCAGGATGGAGGATGCATACAAAAGTGTAAAACTCTGGCTGGAAAACTTAAACGGTTTCATCGGCACTATCGAAAGTTTTTCGATTGAGTATAGAAAACAGGAGGAAAAACATAATGGAGGAATGGATAATTATCGTAGGGTCAACAGAATACAGTCCTTCTGTAAGCAAATTTACAGGAACAAAAGATGAGGTCAAAGAACTGCTCATGGCAATGGTTAATGATGACCGTAACAGCGAAGACGGAGATACCGATGGTTTTGAATATGGAACCGAAAACATTGACGAGATAACAGAAGCGGGAAATACATTGAATGCATATTCGGTATTTAGCTCTTATCACGTTAACTATGTGGCAGTCAGAGTCAAGGATATTAATGAGATAAAAAGAAATAATTAGGAGGAACAGAGATGGCAGCATTAATAATCGCTGGAGATAATCTCCAGTTTAAAAGTGTTAAGAAAACATACGGAATGGAAGGCGAGGGCTTTATCGCCAATATATACCTGAATAACAAAAAAGTCGGGGTGTATAATGACTTCGCAGATGGAAGCGGAGGATACCCTGTATTTGATACAGTGGAAGCTGAAAAAAGAGTTGACAGCCTCATAGCAGAGTGGACAGCCAAGAGCACTGACAAGGCAGTTAAGGCTCTGTTTGAAACGGATCCAAGAATTATTGACTTCAGTTTCCTTGCTGAAGAGCTTATTAATCTTGTAGAGGATGAGAAGCTCTTTAAAAGGGGAGTGAAGAAGGGATACAAGTGCCTTGCAAGAAACCGCATGGGTACATGTATCCAGTATCCTAACAACTGGTCGATTGAAGGGGTCAGAAAAGATATGGAAAAGGAAGGCCTTACGACACTCTATACAGAGCTTAAAGACTTTATACATATAATTTAATCTGTTTTCAAAAAAAAGAAGCATCGGAAATTCCGTTGCTTTTTTTGTGCCAATGAATGTTTTATGATGTCAGAAAAAGAAAAATAGAATTTGACCATTTTTACAGATATTGACGTGAAAACTTATATAGAAAGCAATAAGCGAAAAACAAATCTATCATACTTACAGTATACTCAGAGCTGAACATTTGAGCATATAATTACGGACATCGAAGAAAAACCGGCGTCAGAAATGATGCCGGTTTTTCGCGTTCAGTATTTTATTTTCTATCATACTTCTCATATAAAAAGAAAAATGGAGGAAACAAAACAATGAGAGTGACAAAGTATGACATGCTGCTCAATGAGGAGCAGCATCCTTATTTGGTTAAGGAGGAATCAAGAAACTGCCAGGATGTAGATAAGATGACATCACCGGAAAAGATCAAAAAGGTCATGGATAATGTCTTTAATGCTTCATATCTGGCAGAGGAACACGTATGGGTTATTGCCATGAATGTCAAGTGCAGACCGCTTGGCGTTTTTGAGATTTCCCACGGCAACGTCAGCGCTTCGATTGTAGGCACCAGAGAAATTTTTATACGTCTTATGCTGTGCGGAGCATCACAGTTTGTTATGGTCCACAATCATCCTACAGGTGATGTGTCGCCGTCAAAAAATGATATAAACACAACAAAAGAGGTTATGGAAGCGGGAAAGCTGATGAAAATCGAGCTCTGTGACCATATCATAGTTGGAACAGACGGCTATTACTCTTTTCGTGCAGGAAAATTGATTTAGCAGAGATTATATATTTGCGGAAAAGGAGGAACATATGACTGAAACAGAAGCAGAAAAAATTATAACCGAATATGTATTTTCGGATTACAAACTGGAAGCACTTTATCCTATTGTGGATGAAAAGTTTCCAGATGCTGATGAAAGAGACAAAAAGCTGTATGCAGAGGCTTTCCTTAATGACGCGCTTCAAAAGGCTGTTATTGCTTTAAAAGAAATTCACATAAGATACGGCAAAGTCTCTGTTTAAGACATTTCCGTGGTAAGGAAAAGGAGGAACATATGGGTTACACAAAGAAAGAAAAAGAAGAAATCAACACATGGCTTGTTCATGTGGGAGCATTGTCAGATGTTGACGAGCCATTTGAGGAGTTTAAGAAGGGACAGCTTCTTGAAATTGCAAGGGCAGAAAAAGACAGCATCATGACATGGGATGAGTGGCAGCATTTGCAGAACATGCTTGGCATGGAGGTGCCGCTTGAGATGGCGTGTGCTATATCAGGGATGCTGTATGAAAATGGCATCGAGCTTATGGACATGGAAACAGAAAATACAAAGGAGAAAAAGTAGATGGACGAAAGATGTGGAAACTGCCTGTATAACAGGTATGACAGGGACGCAGGAGAGTTCACCTGCAGCAATGAGTGCTCTGACAATTACGGTCTTCCAACTGGTTATAATGACAGCTGCGAAGACTGGGAGGAAAAATAAGAAAGGAAAAGAAGATGGAAGACAGGACAATTAAGGAGCGCACAATTGATGATACAATCGTGCGCTGTAAACAGAAGCTGGATATATCATATTACAAATATGGTCCGGCTGACAAGAATTTTGGAGGCGGAAGAGTTGATGCGTTAGGCTCGCTTGATAAATGCCTTATAAAATTCAACAGAACAAAAAATACGGAGTATCTGGAGGATGCAATCAATTATCTGCTCCTTAGAATACTCTTTCCAATGCCGGGCGACCACTACACGCCGACGGATTCAAACGGATCCGCAGGAGTGGATGGTGTTCCGATAAACATGGAATAAAGTTATTTAAAAAAGGGCTGCACAATGCGGCTCTTTTTGTGCAAAAACAAATAAAACGGAGGAACAATAATGAAAGTAAACGTGATCAAAACAAACAAAATAAATATTCAGGATAATGGGTTTGTCATAAAAAACGGAGTCCTGGAGTCATGCCACATAGAAACAGGGAAAGTGGTCATACCGGAAGGCGTAATAACAATAAGTCCGCGTACTTTTGCGAACCGGTACATGCTGGAAGAGGTCGTGATTCCTGAAGGTGTTGTTGAAATTGGGGATGGAGCTTTTTATTCATGCGGGAATCTTAAAAGAGTGACAATTCCTGAATCAGTGAAACACATTGGACGATCTGCGTTTGAAGATACAAAGCTTGAAGAAGCAAGGCTTCCGGAAACTATGGATTATATAGGTGCTGACGCGTTTAATAACGCGTGCATAAAAGAAGTCGTTCTTCCGAAAATCCTGAAAAGTGCCGGTCAGAAAGTCTTTGCAATGACAAATCTGACAAAGGTAGTCATTCCTGAAGGCTTTAAACTGCGCGAGGGGATGTTTGCAAACAGCAGGCTTGAAGAGGTAATATTTGAAGATAAAAATGTTGCTATTCCCGATAACTGCTTTTCAGGATGCGTACATCTCAAAAAGATAAACTTTGAAAATATAAGCAGTATCGGATATGGCGCATTTTTAAAATGCAAGAGTCTTAAGTCTGTGACACTGTTGGAAAATATAAAGAGCATAGAATCACACGCTTTCTATGGAAGCGGTATTCGTGAGCTTTTTATAGAAAATGCAAATGTTCTGAAAGAAAAAAGCGCTTTTGAGCTTTGCAATGAATTGAAAAGCGTTGTTGTCAACGTATGCGGCAAAGAAATTGTAAAAATTCCAGAAAGAACTTTTGCACAATGCAGAGCGCTTGCAGACGTGAAGTTCACAGGCAGTACAAAGCTGATTGTAAAAATAGACCGTGGTGCTTTTGTTGATGCAGGCATTGAAAGTATTGAACTTCCGGAAAGACTAAGGATAATAGGAAACGATGCTTTCTTAGGCTCGATGCTTAAGAGTATAGTTATTCCGCGCAGTGTAACTTATATAGGAGACAAAGCGTTCGCAAGATGCAGAAATCTTTCAGGCAGTGTGGAAATTCCTGATGATGCAGAAATTGGAGCTGAGTGCTTCAGAGAATGTACAGGCATTTGCGAGGTGATACTGCCAAAAGGATGTGACCGCATTAAGCAGGGAACATTTTGCAACTGCGAGAACCTTGAAAATGTCAAAAACATTGAAGATATATCTGTAATTGAGGCTGACGCATTTTACATGTGCATGAAGCTTAAGACACTTGATTTGTCGAATGTTGTAAGCATAGGCGAATGCGCTTTCTTAAATGCCGGACTTACAGAAGTAGTGCTTAAAAGCCTTACATCGGACGGACTTGGACAACGCGCTTTTGCTGGCTGTGTAGACATTAAAGAAGCTGACCTGTCGGAAAGCAGTCTTAAGCATCTGCCTTATGGAGTGTTTGGAGGAATAAAAGCCAGAGTCATCCTGCCGGATTGTATTGAGTGGTTTGGCAGAGACTGTCTTTCACTGACTCATATCAATGAGGTTAAGATAGCGGGCTCTGTAAGAATCGACGAACACGCTTTCAGCAGGGCAGATATCTGTCATCTGATTTTCGATAAGAATATCCGTGCACAAATATCAGAAACGGCTTTTGCCGACACAAAAATTAAAGAGCTGGATATCCCGGAACATCTGTATAAACAGTACAAGCTCATATGGGATAAAATTGAATAAGGAGTTACTCTTGGGTTAATAAAGGGCTGCAGAAATGCGGCTCTTTTTTTGCACATTTATATGGAAAACCATATACCGGTTTATGCAAAATCTATCATACTTTCCATATAAAAAAGAAGAATGGAGGAAACTATCATGAACGTATGGGAAACAAGGGCGGGAATCGAGCTGGTCGGCTGTTTGGAGTATCTGCTCAACAAACCGAAGCCAAAACAGGTGGCAAAAATGTACTCCGCCTCTGACGCCGAGGATGAAATTAACTATGTGCTGGAAGAAAAGAATGCAAGGGTGGTATCGGTTACGTCCGTTGCGGGACTTAACAGTGTTCTTGTCGTCTATGAAATCGGCGAATAAGGAAGTAATGTGATAAACAAAGGGCTGCAGAGATGCGGCTCTTTTTTTTGGTGTCATATTATTTGGTATTTGCCCGGATCCTTTTGACACCATGCTGCAAAGTGGCTGAAAGCCTTATGCTTGCTGGCTTTTTGGACATACAGAAAAGATATCCGTTTGACGATATTTTGAAAATATCGTCATTGCTAGGGCTCGGTTTGTCGCCGGAAGACTTCATTTTTTCAATTTATATCATACTCTCCATATAAAAAAGAAGAATGGAGGAAAAAGTATGAAATTAAGCGAAAAAGAAGTGGAGGCGATAAGGAAGTTAATAGCTGACACTGAAAAGCTGAAACAGGTCACAATAGATGACCGCACTGATATGTATGAGGCGATGGATTTTTTAAGAAAATACGCGCTTGTGCATGATGTGACCGTTGATGACCTGTTTTCAAACAATGAGCTGATGAACAACATCAGTAAGGGCAGATGGCATGCGAGTGTGCGCCAGTTTATGAAGCAGTACAATTGCAGCTATCAGACTGCAAGAGAAAAAACTTACTGGCATTATAAAAACAAGAGCAACGAGGATCTTCTCAGATACGAGATGGATGAGCGTGAAAAACTGTTTTTATACATCAATAAGGCAAAACAGATTGCTGACAGGGTGAAACGGTATAAGTATTATATCGTTGAATTCACAGGCGGCAGACGGGCATTTATCACCGCTGTAAACAGGGACGATGCCCTGACACTGGCAAATGCACTTAAAATTGGCAGCCATGTGCCGGGAAAAATTGAGGCAGTCTATGAGGCAACAGTGGATAATGTTGCTGATTTAGACTATGTAGCATAGATAAGGAGGAACGAAGAATGAGTAGTGTATTGTATGATATAACAGCGCTTAAGACAGCGCTGGAAAACGCGATAATTGGCTGGTACGATAACAGCCTTACGGAGTATCACGGTCTTGACGATATGGAGTTTATCGACAAGGTTTGCGATGTAACAGGCATAAGCAGAGAAGATTATGCCGAAATTATGCTTTAGAATGGAGGAACAGATATGAGCAGTAGCACAATGATGGTTTATGGATTTGGATTTGAATGCGATGCTGAGGATTCGATTCTTGTTCAGTTCATAAAAAAACATAAAGAGGCATTCTGCAGAACAGAACGGGAGAGAGACGTGTATAAAGAAATACTTACTTATTCTCCTAAAAACCAGTTTGATCTGGATGATGTCTTCTGCGATTATGACTGCGACAGCAGTGGATGTCAAGGGCTTGGCGCAGTCATTGCAAATATAATGTCCAGGGAAACCGGAGTCAGGTTTGACTACTGTCCGCCTGACGGCGATTGCAATACATCTGCAGCAGTTCTTTACAGCGAAAGTTATCCGTGGCAGATGAATGAGGTGGAAAGAGACCTCACGGCAGAAAAACTGACAGAAATCTGCAAGACATATATGAATGAGCTGGGGATAGACAACGAACCGGACTTCCTTGCTCAGGAATATTACGGATAAGAAAAGAAAATTTCATATAGAAAAAGGGAGACTGGAAACAGTCTCTTTTTTGTGTTAATTCTGCAAAATCCATATATATTGTGTAGCTAATTAACATTAACAGACATCATTATCAGAAAGGAAGGATAAAAATGAGTAAGGAAGAAATCGCAAGAAGAATTAGGGAAAGGCTTGAGGAAGGCGGAGAGACGCTGTATACCGTGGATGAGAACCTTGTCCTCATTATATCAAAAGAGTGCAAGTGTATAAAAAACGGCATGTTTGATGCAATTAAAGGATTTGAGCCATACATCTGCGGGCTCAGTCTTGGGAATGAAAACGATGACTACAATATGACGATTAAAGCGGACAATGGAGTTTTTGACAGGTTCGTGAATATGGAGTTTGCGGATTTGACAAATGTGTTCATTGACAACATCGACATTGACGCTGTGTTTGGATCAACAAGGCTTGACCTTGAAGCGCTCCATGAGCTTAAAGGAGACAGAAATGAGATTGAAGCAGATGAGTCAAGACAGCGACGTGCGAGGAGGAACAGAACCCGTGAAGAAGAGGAAGAATACGAGATATGATTTTTCTGAAGAGCTGAAAATCGAAAGAAAAATATATCATACTTATATTGCAGGGGAGAATAGTCCCTGCGTATACACTCCTTTACGATTTGTTTAATAAATACCGAAAACGGGGGCTGGATATTTTCCAGCTCCTGTTTTTTTTGTATTTTTGTACACACGTATGGCCGGACACTTTCGCGCCCGGCCCATATTTAAAAAGAAAATTGGAGTTGTGTATTAACAGATTTCCTCTGTTTTACATATATAGTATGTCAGAAATGATTTTAAGAAATGGCTTTCTATATAAATTTGTCGTGTTTTTTATTTATTTTTCCGGCTCATTCTGAACTTCAAACCAGATATCACGGCTTCCGGTGTGAAGAATCAGAGATATTTTCAATTCACTGCTGCTTAAAAACGCTGATAATTTGTCTGTATTATCCCTGACGGAAATATAAAGTGAATCAAAGTTCACTGCATGCCCGGCTTTTGCTGCGTGGGTTGCCTGCGCACTCATTCTTAAAGTTGTCATAAGGGATATGTGCTCGTCTTTCCTACGAATTATATAGTCGCTGTCGTTTTTCAAAATATAGTCAGCTGCAATAAGCTTTTCGGTATATGGCCGTTGTCTGTTCTCGGCGGAAAATGAAAGCCCGAATACTGCAAGAAATGGTATAGCCGCTTCCGGCGGAATCTTAAATCCTGCAGAAGCAGCCAGTGTTACAAGCGATGCAATTGTAAGTGCAACGAATACAAATGAGGAAATGCCTGTGAGAATGCTTAAATTTCGGCACATCTTCTTGTTCTTTGTCACACATTGATTAAAATGCGCGCTGTCGCATACAAAAGTTACTCTGTTGCATTTTATGGTAGATTCACCGGCTTCAGCTTTGGCTGTTTCATAGTTAATCAATATTTTCACTTCCTTTTTTTTGCGATTATTTAAAAAAAGTATGATTTTTTATTTTATATGGAAGTGTTTGGTTTTCTCAATAATAAAAGGTTCTGGATTTCACCGGGCCTTTTTTTTGATGCCATTTTTGTTCTTTCAAACATACTCTTTATGTCAGAAAAAGAGAAATGGAGGAAATTGAATATGGCAGAAAAGGAGAGCGCTATTTATACAGCGTATGAAAAAATTGAAAAAATAAAGAAGATGATGCAGTGCGGACCGTTTGTGCTGGACTGCGATACTGTTCTTTCGGGCATTATGAACGAAAGCATAAAAAATCAGCTTCTTGAAAGAACGGGAGTGTCCGGGGAGATTTTTGATATATACGAAAATTCCGTGGACCAAAAATCAGTCAGCGAGCTTTTTGAGGTTCTTACCGGCAGAAGCTTCGATGGGTACTTATCAGAATGTATTAAAGCTATTGAAAAGAAAGGAGAAACAGACAATGAGTAAAACAGAGTGGGTAAACATGGGAGATATTAATTTTCTTGCTTATGGCGGCTGTCTTGTGAAGCCTCATTTCAGCGAGGAGGAGCTTAAGGACCACGAGTCCCTTGAGAATACGTTTGATGTGTTCTACCTGAACACGGAGTTTGGAGAAAACGGTGACGAGAACTTTGCGGCTCTTTGTTATGTTGACCTCGACGACTCATGGCTTCCATGGGCCGATATGCTTAAGTGTATCGGACTGGATGAGGAAGTCGGACTGTCAGTTGAAGAGCTTGTAAAAAAGCACAGTCCAATGCTTCTTGCAAAGGAACTGGTGGAATATGCAGGTGTCCAGAACTTTTCACCGGAAGTCGTAAAAAACGATACCTATAATAGGTATCCATACTCAGCAGAAGATTTCACTGTATCGGATGCGGACCTCGTTAAGTGGCTTCGTGACCTTGGTGCAGGAGAAATTATTGATAATAAGGAGGAACAGCAATGAGTAAAGTAGATAAGACACAGCTGATCCAGACAGCTGTATGCAGCATCGTATATGGACAGTTCAGCGGTGAGTATCAAGAACTGTTCAGATGCCCGCGTGAGCTTGATGATGTTGACCTTAGAGGGTATGTCAATGACAGCAGATGCGTGCTTGGCTTTGAAAACGATGATACAAAAAACGGCGGCATTGATGGCAGAAAGTGCATTGGCTATTTCCGGTTGTATTTCAAGAATGGCTGGCATGGAAGATGGTTTGTTGATAAAGGATGCCATGTGTCGGAAAAGGACATATGCGGTGTTACAAACATTATCAGTGAACTTGACAGGAGCTTCCCGCGAGGCTGCAGCTGGGCAATGAGGGAGCATATGGCTTCCACATATGAAGGAGCAAATGAGAGATATTTCATAAAGCCTCTTATGTCAGACTGCTACAGAATAACGGTTGACACGACATATGGCAACGAAGATTATCCGGTTAGAATATATGTATATCAGGAAGAAGATGCAAAATGAAAAACACGTATGTTAGAAATGTAGGTCCATGTGCTGAACTGCACAGGGACAGAAAGAGCGGAATTGCATGGATTGAGGATGGCTCGACAGGACTGTGTCACAGCTGTCACGCAAATATTGACGCAACAGGCTCAGTTAGAGGAATGAAAGCCCTTGGGTACTGGGGCAAGGAAGATAGGACTGTGAGAAGTCATGGATTTATCTACAACATCGACACATTTGTTGTGGATGAAGAAAATCCATACGACGCACTGGCCGCGGAAGAGTGCCAATGTGCATCATGCATTGAGAGAAGAGAGAGAAGAGGATGAACAAAGATATGTTAAAAATTAAAGTAGTCAATTGCGACGGCATTGTTGTTGGTTATGAATGGAACAGTATTACGGACTTTATTGCTGCAGTAAATAGCAACAGCGAAGCCATTCCAATGCTTGACGATGAGCTTTCAGATGTTGTGACAGACAATAACAGGCTAAGCAATTGGTGGAAACATCATAGAAGAGCAGTCACGGTAGACAGACTCTATTGCAAGGCGCTTGATGAAAATGAAAGACTGACAGTCCGCAACATCATAGCCAATCGAAATTTTGATTTCAATGCAAATTTGGAAATTTACATCTGTGAAAAGGATACTACATGGGATGAAGTCGAACCTGTCTATAAAAGCGGCGAAAAAAACACCATAGAAATTGAAGAGCTGTATGACTATACAGTTAAATACATGACCATACATGATCATGCGCTGATTATCGAGGTTGGAAAGGAAGACTGATATGAGCATATACTGTAAAGAACCAGAGAGTGCCTGTGCAAAATGCAGGCACAACAGATACAATCCTGATACCGGCAGATACGAATGCCACGAAGCTGAAGATGTGGCCAAGAGAGTAATGGCCAGAATCAGGGAACAAAAAAGAATGCCATAAAAAAGAGGAGAGCAGAAGTGTCTGTTCTCCTTTTTTTCGTGGTTAATCAGCACTAAGAATTTCCAGTTTTCTAATTTCTTACATACTTTCTATATAAAAAATAAAGAAAAATGGAGGAAAAAATATGAGTTTAACAGAGGAAAGAAGACAGAAATTGTTGGCAGACCTTAAGGTCTGCAAGGAACAGGGACTTAGAGCGTTCATCAATAAGAAAGATTCTACAAGTGTGTATGGGTTAGTCACAGATGGTGTGTCTGTCATTGGTGTATTCTTCAGTGAATTCGGAGGTATGGGGTACGATCCATGCTTTGAGTATGTACCAAGTACTGCATCAGGCTCAGGCTGTAAAATTTTAGCTTCCAAAGATCAGCTTTATAAACACTTTTCAAAGAAAGAATTCGATGAATGTGTAGAGGAAGGCAGACGCCTTGCTCGTATATATAAGGCAACATTGTATTCTTCATACGAGGGATATATGAAGCGATATGGACATCAGTATGAGGAAGTGTAAGGAGGCAATAGTCAATGTATGATGCATGGGCAGAAGGATATAAAAAGGTGTTGCAGACGGAATATCTTTTTACCGATGAAGACTCGGTAAAAAGGGAAGATGTCGGCAACTGGATTGTATCAGCAAGAATCATTGGAGGATGTCAGGGAATCATTTGTATTTACAACAAAGAAACGTTGAGAGAACACTATAGAACTAAAACAATAGGTCTAAGCTGCTCGGAAGATGCGCCGCAGAATATCAAGGACTTTTATAGCAGTGCATTTGAGCGCGATTTCAATCGCGTCATAGAAATGGCAAAATCGTGGTAAACTCTTTTTCAAAACAAAGTCTCGGATAATGTCTGGGGCTTTTTATTATGTCTGTAATGAAAAGGTGCATCTGATGCGCCTCTTTTTTGTGCCCAAAAGAGAATAATAAGGGTGCACCAAAAATTCAGACCTTATAGTATTATATGTGCGTAGCACGGTGGGCTGAAAATTTTCTTACATACTTTCCATATAAGAAATGACGGAAGGAGGCAATAACATAATTTCTTATTAACGGGAACTATCCCGCACAGTCTGCGGGAGATATCTTTCCTGCGGGCTTTTTGTAACTTACAGACAAAGTACAAAGGAAAGGAGAAACCAAAAAATGGAAGAGTTAACATCAGCAGCAAAAACCATTGTCGCGCTTGAACCTGAAGACATACTGTTAGATAACTGTATTAAGAAGCTTCTGTCAAACGAACAGTTCATGGCACGAATCGTCAAAGGCTGCGTGGATGAATGCAAAAATCTGTCATACGAACAGATTACAGCGCTTCTTGGCGATGTGGAATTCATGCGCATACCTGTGGAGCCCGGGCTTGAGAATGCTGTCCTGTCGGGAGAACTTGCGCAGGAGGATTATGTCGCAGGCGAAGAGCTTGTCAAATTTGACATCTTGTCATGGATTATGGCTCCTGTCAGGCTGTCAGACAGCAAAACGGATTTCGTTAAGCTCTACATTAATATCGAAGGGCAGAAAGCGGAGCGTCCGGGGTATGACATATCAGAAAGAGGCATATTCTACATGTGCAGGGAGATTTCAAGACAGTGTGGAAAAGAATTTACTCTTTCAAAAGACGACCCTGTCAAGTACGGCGGTTTGAAAAAAGTGTATTCTATATGGATATGCCCCGAGACACCTGAAAAACGTGCAGGAACAATCGAAACCATAAGCCTTCAAAAAGAAGTTGAAAAAAATGGAATGGTTGTAAGCAGCTCGACAATCGAGGACCGATATGATATAATGTGTCTTAAGATAATAAGACTGAGCAAAAATCATACTTATGCGCAGTCCAGCGGAGAGCTGATAGGTTTTCTGACAGATCTTGTCAACGACGAGATGTCGAAACAGGAAAAACTTGATTCACTGGCCGGGCACGGCGTAAGGATAACAAAAACCATAGAAGAGGAGGTAAGGCAGATGACAGCTTATTCTCAAAACATTGCGGAGAAAAATATGGCTAAAGGCATTAGTCAGGGTATACTTAAAGGCAGAGTTGAAGGACAGAATCTTCTGGCTGAAGCCGTCCAGAAACTAAGAAATGGTGTGACAAAAGAGGAACTGGCAAGGCAGGGATATGATGAGCATACTATTTTGCTTGCAATAGGAATAAAATAATAAGAAGTTGTTCTATAAAAGGGCTTCGGTGTTTTGCCGAAGTTCTTTTTTTTGTGTCCAAAAGAGGATAACAAGGATGCACCAAAAATTCAGACCTTATAATATTATATGTGCGTTGCACTGCGAGCTGAAAAATATGGAAAATTTATATAGAAACCTATAAACGGGTATAAAATCTATCATACTTATAATGACAGACATGAAGCTGTGTGTTTTCAATGCCGTGTGCATGCAGTCATGTCTGCCAAGCGGTTCGCCGCTTATCATCGCATTCGGATGTCTGGTTTTGGCAGGCAGCTAAGGTTCGAGTCCTTCCGGATGCACGCGGGTTTAGCTGAAGTAGTTCCCCCGGACGGTATCCGGTCTCGACAGCGGGATGCCGACATATCCGAAAGAATTTCAGCAGCGTGCGCATGCTCCACCCGGGGCGTGCGTGTGTCTTAGAAAGGAAGCTGATGTCATATGATGCCTGAAAACAGAGTAATAATAGCAGGAAGCAGGGAATTCACAGACCAGACCAGATTAAATAAGGTCTGCAGGTGGATATTCAAGACTGCGCGAATTCCAGTAAGCGGTACAACCATAATCAGCGGCACATGCCGTGGAACTGATAAGATGGGCGAGGAATATGCAAGAGAAGAAGGAATGGCTGTTGCCAGATTTCCAGCTGACTGGAGCCGTTACGGAAAAATGGCCGGACCAAGAAGGAACGGTGAAATGGCAAGATATGCCATGAAGAAGGGCTGCAACGGCGTGCTGATAGCATTTTTAAGAGCTGACAGCAGAGGCACGAAAAACATGATAGATACGGCTTTAAAAATGAAGCTTGAAACGTATGTTGTAAAGTATGAGGAAAAAATCATAGAAAAATACAACTACACAAAAGGCGGATTTGAGAAAATATTTGGATGAAAATTTAGAGAGGAGAAAAAAGCGTGCGACTAAAATTTAAACAGGGTAGTACCGACGTGGTCATTGCCGCAACAAATGTGCATTACTGCAAGCATAAAGTCAAGGTGTTTGACAATAAGCCTGACGATGAGGTGGATGAATTTGGAAATACTTACAGGTGCGGATTATTGGTATCACAACAGGGTATGCCGCAGAACACAGGTTTGATGTCTGTCGGCATCAGCAGATTCAACTGCAATGACATTGTTGAGGAACTGCTGAAATATGGATATGCCGACATCAGCAATTATGAGTACACAGATATTATTGCAATAACAGATTAATATTTCCTTTTTGGACAAAGTTCAAATAAGGAATATTATATAAAAAAATCCATTACAAAAAAGGAGAAAAAAAGCACATGGACAATTTATATTTGTAGCAGCGGCTATTGCGATAGTCGTTATTCTTATCCTTATTACAGGATATGTCAAGGCACCAACAGATACGGCAGTAATCATTAGTGGACTTAAAAAGGAGCCGAAGTATGTAATCGGACGGTCATCAATCAAGATTCCGTTCTTGCAGAGAACGGACAAGCTTACTTTGAAGATGATTTCAGTGGATGTGAAAACTGAGGAGTCGGTTCCAACAAATGATTACATTAATGTCAACATTGATTCGGCTGTAAAAGTCAAGGTCAGCATGGATCCGGAGAAGATGAAGCTTGCCGCAAGCAACTTCCTTAACAAGAATGAAGATTATATCAGGACCTCTGTTGTGGATGTATTGCAGGGAAACGTCCGAGAAATTATCGGCCAGATGAAACTTGAGGAAATCGTGCAGGACCGTAAGAAGTTCGCCGACAAGGTCCAGGAGAATGCGGCGCCTGATATGGCGAAAATGGGGCTTGATATAGTGTCTTTTAATGTCCAGAACGTTACTGACAACGGTAATGTTATCGAGAATCTTGGTATCGACCGCGTTGTAAGCATTTCAAAATCTGCACAGATTTCAAGAGCTGAAAGTGAGAGATATTGCCGTAGCAAAAGCAAATGCTGAGAAAGAGGCTAACGATGCAAAAGTGGCATCTGAGACAGCCATCGCAGAGCAGAACAATGCACTGGAAATCAAGAAGCAGGAGCTTAAGAAACAGTCAGACATCAAAAAGGCTGAAGCTGATGCAGCTTATGAGATTCAGGAACAGGAGCAGAGGAAAACCATTGAGATCGCAACTGCTGACGCAAACATTGCCAAGCAGGAAAAAGAGGCTGAAATCAAGGAGAAAGAGATTGCAGTCCGCGAGAAGTCACTCGATGCTGAAGTAAAGAAACAGGCGGATGCTGAGAAATACGCCCGTATGCAGAAAGCTGATGCTGAGAAGTATGAGCAGGAAAAGAGAGCAGAAGCAGAGAAGTTTACAAAGCTTCAGGCTGCCGAGGCAACAAGGGCGCAGTATGAGGCAGAAGCAGAAGGTATCAGAGCAAAAGGTCTTGCAGAAGCAGAGGCTATGGAAAAGAAAGCTGATGCTATGGCTAAATACGGCAAGGCGGCAATGACCGAGATGATTATCAAGGTTCTTCCACAGATGGCAGAAGCTATTGCTAAGCCGCTTGAGAGTATTGACAAGGTTTCTATTATCGGCGGTGCGGGAGACAGTGGAATGTCTGCTATAAGCGACAATGTTCCGCAGGTGCTTGCTAAAACCATCGAGTCTGTAAAAGAGACAACCGGATTTGACCTTACTGAGGTCATGAAAGCTAATACATATGACGCCAAAGTTAACAACAATATTAACGTAGCAACAGATTTTGGCGAGAAAATCACTGAAAATGCGGTAAAAGAAACCACAGCAGAAATGCATAAGAATAAGATTCCATCCGATTCAAAAGATGAATGCTTCGACTACGAGAACATGTAGAAAAGGCAGAAGAGGTACAGAAATGTACCTCTTTTTTTAAGTCTATATAATAGCATCTCCCGCAGACATGCTGTGGAAGCATAATAAATTTGAAAAATACAATTAATTATACAAAGTGCTTGACATAGTTACTAAGAGTTACTATAATAAGTACATAAAGTAAATATAAAAAGCGCAGAAAGTAATTATAGGAGTCAAACACATGAATAAAGTAGATGTAAATGGATTAACAGAACAGGAATTTTTAGCAGAATATAAGCCGGGCGATTATGACAGGCCATCGGTTACAGTTGACATGATGGTGCTTCGTATGAAGGAAGACTTAAGCTGTATGCAGGTGCTTCTGATAAAGAGAAAGGCTCATCCGGAGATAGACAAATGGGCGCTTCCAGGCGGATTTATTAACATAAAGGAATCAGCATATGAAGCAGCGTGCAGGGAGCTTAAAGAGGAAACAGGTCTTACAGACATTTATCTTGAGCAGCTCTATACCATGAGCCAGCCGGACAGGGACCCGCGTATGAGGATTATTGATATTGCATACATTGCGCTGCTTCCATATGGATATGAGCAGGCTGCTGTTGCAGGAGATGACGCAAAGGATGCCAGATGGTTCGATGTGAAATTTGCAG
>UMHE01053869.1_pt1 | contig 20038 bp, 18 predicted proteins | sample 1965451 | NCBI WGS metagenome assembly UMHE01 (sample SAMEA4836090, study PRJEB28245) | human gut metagenome | biome: gut microbiome; material: fecal sample | place: Denmark | collected 2008 | reverse complement strand
ACCCAGGGTGTCGCTTCGCTTGCCCTGGGCTATGTGCTTGTTGGGCTTTCAGCCCGCCCCAGCCTAAATCCGAAAGTTTAGTTCTTGATTCTATGATGCAGAGAACTATAAAACGATGCAGAGTTCTATAAAACATAAAACACTAAACACATGCGAGTAGTCTCTACGCGCTATGCGACTAGTCGCAATGGGCAACACGATTAGTCGTATTGGCAAAGACGACTAATCGCACAGAATATAAACGGAAGTCTGGCGCATGTCTTTGATAAAACTTAATGACCACTTTTGCCAAGACATTGTCAATAGTTCCGTGGTTTCGGTGAAATCCGTGTGCAACATATTAAGCTTAAAAGAGGCGATTCGTGTCCAAAATACACATCACAATGGTTCATTACTAAGCACTTAAGCCTTAACACCTTTAATATATGACGAAACACCTACATTTTTTGATAATCCATTTTACTCTTATTCTATAATTTAATAACTTTGCCATCAATAAATTACTCGCTCGGAAATTCATCGATATTATTACTCAAAACGAGCAACCTAATAACGAAATAACATAATAATAACAATATCAAATTAACTAAAACATGAAAACAAATCTATTTAAATCGCTGTTGATCGCTGTAATGGCGATACTATGTGGGGGGGGGGGTAGTTCAGCACAAGCTGCAACGGAAACTTATGATTTCGCAAGCTTTGTTGCTCAAGGAACTCCTTCACTAACGTTAACATCTACAAGTGTTGAACAGTCAGGAAAGAATGCAAAAACCGTCTATGTCGTTGGTACCCAAACTTCTGGTAGCATAACATTGAATTTAAATCGAATAGCATTATGTTCTGGAGCCACCACAAATAACACAATGAGATGGATATGGCGTGCGGACAAAAAGAATGCTTACAAAAATGGCTTAGGAGGAACATGGAATTCTAAAGGAACTGCTGTTACTTCTTATAATATATCAATTTTAAGCTTAACAAAAGGAGACAAAGTAACTATCACTTATGCTATTCGTTCTGGTAAACCTGCACAATTGCATGTTTGTAGTGATAATATTATTTCTACTGATGGAACTGAAGCTAAAGCCTTAAAAGCAGAAGGAGTTGTTGCTTCAAAAACTACATATACAGTATTAACCGATGGTAATCTTGATATGTATAATACCAATGACAACATGGCTATTCAAAAGATTGTTATCGAATCAAATAAAATTGAAGAAAGCATAGAAAAGCCAGAATTGTCAATTGTTGGTGCTAATGGTGGAGATCGTATCGTTTCTATTAAGACAAACAAAACAAATGCAGGTAATGCTACAACCACATATTACACAACAAATAATGAAGAGCCAACAACATCTTCTAACGTTTATAATGGCAACATTACTATTAGCTCATCAGATGCTAAAGATGGCAAAGTTATAGTAAAAGCAATGACTGTTAAAACAGATGATAGCAATATAAAGTCTGAAATATCTACATTGGAAGTAAATGGTGTTGGAACTTATCTTACTTTAAATGCTCCTGAAGTTTCTATTAGCTTTAAGCAAAATGGAGATAATTATATCCCTGTATATAATTTTTCTTCTGACCAAAGCTCTGTCACAGGTACACCTAATGTAACATACAGCTATGAGATAAATAGTTCAAAAGGAACTGCAACAAGCTACGAAGCTACAGAAAAAGGAACTTTGAAAGTTATTGTTTCGGCTGAGGGATATACTTCTGCTGAGAAAACTGTTGTAATCAATAACATATTGTTTAAGAGATCTTACTACTACGATTTCTCTACTTTGACATCACATTCAGAGACAACAGTTGGTAATCAAACAAAATATAATAACTTAGGATGCCAAGCTTATTCGTTAGAAAGTAATGCTTTCGAGAATATCACACTTAATAACATGAGCCAACTTTGGGCAATTACTGCAGGAAAAACTTTAGGTTTAATGTCAAGAGTAGGAAATGGTTCTGTAACATATACAGGTTCATTCCCTGAAGGTTCATATTTTGTAGGTGACAATAACGCTTCTACAACTAATGTATTATCTTATTCTCAGTATGGCGTTGTAAAAGAGCTAAGTGTATATACTCCTATCGAAACCGAAACCGCTACAATCTCTGATGCTGGCTACGCTACATATGTAACTACAAACAACGTAGTAGTTCCAAGCAACGAGGATGTCAAGGTGATGACCGTAAAGGTAAATACCTTGGGTACAGGTATCGTGCTCAACGATGTTGCTGCTGGTACAGTAATCCCTGCTGGTACAGGTATCTTGGTTAAGGCTCCTGCTGGCAACTGCGACTTCGTAGTAACAAGCAAGGAGGGTACAGCTTTGGCTAACAACGACCTCATAGCTGCTACTAAAGATATACCTTCTGATGGTGCTCAATTCTTTGCTTTGACTAAGCAAGCCGGAAAGGTAGGTTTCGCATTGGTTGCTAATGATGTTGTAATCCCTGCAGGTAAGGCTTACTTGTTGGTGCTTAATTCAGGCCTATCAGCTAAATTCTTCAGCCTTGATGGCGAAGTTACAGGCATCGAGAGCGTAAAGACAGCTAAGGCTGATGGCGCATACTATACTCTCGAGGGTGTTAAGACCACAAAGCCTGTTAAGGGTCTCTATATCCACAATGGTAAGAAAATCATTGTTAAGTAAATCATTTATACACTAAAAACTTTTAAAACAATAAACTATTATGAAGAAATACATTAAGCCTCAGATTGAGGTATCAAACATAGAATTGGGTTCAATAATCTGTGCTTCTGATGTACCAGGTATAGAATCAAATATCGCACCAACTACAACAACTATCAAGCAGAAGGAAGAGATCCTTTCAAAGGATTTCGCTTTCGAGGATGATTGGGGTTACGAAGAATAATTCTCCATACGCAATATGGAGCTGATACACACGTTGGCTCCATGATATATAAACAAAACTTTAAGGATGCATCAAAGAAATATCTTTGGTGCATCCTTTTTTTGTAGCTATATCCCACACGGATATCGCAGAGATTACGGAACTATTAGCAAGGTATTGTCTATAATTGTCTATAATTGTCTATAATTGTCGTTATTATGTGGCGAAAAAGAATTATCTTTGCAACCATATTTAAACAGTAAACGAAGGTATAAACCTAATAAAAGGGAAGATATGGATGCTAATAAGATATCTGTTGTTATCAACACCTATAATGCAGAGAAGTTTTTGAAGAGAGTGTTAGACTCTGTGAAAGACTTCGACGAAATCGTGGTCTGCGACATGGAGAGCACCGACAATACCGTGGCTATAGCTAAAGAATATGGCTGCAAGGTGGTGGTATTTCCTAAGGGCGATTGTGTGAGCGCAGAGCCTGCACGAACCTTCGCTATTCAGAGTGCAACTATGAAATGGGTGTTGGTATTAGATGCCGACGAGCTTGTGACTCCTGAGCTAAAAGAATATCTCTACGAGCATATTTCTCATAAGGATGCTGCGGAAGGATTGTGGATACCACGCAAGAACTATTTCATGGGACGATTCATGCATAGCACTTATCCTGACTATCTGCTGCGATTCTTTATCAAAGAAGACACTACTTGGCCTCCATACGTACATACCTTCCCTATCGTTAAGGGTAGACAAGAAAAGATTCCTGCCAAGCGCAAGGAATTGGCTTTCATACACCTTGCCAACGAGAATGTACGCACCATGGTAGGTAAAACAAACCAATATACGGAAAGCGAAGTAGAGAAAAAGAAAAACAAAAACTATGGTATAGCAGCATTAATATACCGCCCTATGTTCCGCTTCTTTAAGTCGTATATATTAAAAGGTGGCATCAGAGATGGCAAAGTTGGCTTTATCTGTGCTTGCTACGATGGCTTCTACCAGTTTATAGCTGTATGCAAGATATTAGAAAAGAAATATAGAAAGGAAATATAGAAAGGAATTTCTGATAGCAATAGTCTATTTGATAGCGTTTTTATATATTCGCAGTATCTCGGCATAGAATTTACCATACGACAAATAGTTATCGAAATATTCTTTTGCCTTTTTGCCTATAGCCTCTTTTGTGGTAATGGCTGTGCGAATGGCAGCTGTTAGCCCTGCTGCATCGCCAGGAGTAATGAGTAAGCCTGTAACGCCATTTTCTACATATTCTGCTTGTCCACCATTATTGGTTGTAATTAGGCATTTGCCAAGCATCATATATTCCATACACGACAATCCGCAAGCCTCTTGAGCTATGGTAGGGATAATACCGATATCTGTCTGGCTGATATATGGTCGCACATCATCCTTGAAACCAAGAAAAGATACGTGGGCAGAGATATCGCGGTTGGCTATCTGCTGCTTAAGCTCGTTGGTATATTCTGCGTCGCCAGCACCAACGAGAAACAGATGGTAAGGAATATCCTTCAGCCTTGCCACAGCATCTATGAGCACATTAAGCCCTTTTTCTTTGGCTATTCTGCCATGATACATCAATATAGTAGTGTTTTTAGGCAAAGATGCTTTAATATCGTCTACGGCAAAGCTATTGGCATTATCATTAGTCTTGATGCTATTGCGCACCACACACAACTTAGCCTCATCAACCATGGGCTGCGAAGATAGAAACTCTTTGCGGGCAAGGTCGGAAACAAAGATTATCTTCTCTACATTAGCATACACCCAAGTGTATAAACGCGAAGTCTTGGCAGGGCGCACAAGATGGCGTGTGACGACGATCTTGATGTTGTTATGCGTAAGCTTCTTGGCTACAGCAAGTTTTAGTGCATCCTTGAAGTTGTGTACATGCACTATGCCATCTCTTAGCTTCAGAATGTTCTTTAGCGAATAGTCGTGTATGGGCACACCAAGTGTGGCAACCTTGCCAACGATGGCAGGAATAGGGCGAGTGAATATCTCCACATCGTGGCCATCAGAGATAAGGGTGCTGCATAGGTCGTAGACGTATTGCTCGCCTCCACCCCACACCTTATTAGATATAATATGAGCTATCTTCATCTTGAGAGCCGCATTTATAATATATTTCTAAATAGCTCAGCAAACTTGCCGAAGTTTGCCAAGGATAAACTTACATTCTTTTCTTTCATCCAGCAAAGCGGAATATCGTGGAACATAGCAGCCACAAGCGAAAAAGTGCTTGGCGCACCTATCAGATAGTCGCATTCTGAGAGCAAACAGAGGTCGTCTTCTTGTCCACCTTGTGGAAATACTATTTTTATATCCTTTAGAGCCTCATGATATGAAGCTTTGTTGAGTGTAGGGTCGTTGCTGCACACGTATACCGTTAGCTTCTTATCTGGGAAGAGATTGCGAAACTGCTGTATATAGTCTTGATACACCTCGTCATCGTAGAAATAGCGACCATTATGCCATGTTTTATAGTCGCCACGACGAATATGCACACCAAGGCGCACCTCGTCGTCAGCTTTCTTACCCATAAAGGCGTGAGTCTTGTTCAATATCGCCTTGTCGAAAGTAAAGAGCGAGAGTATTTCTTGTCGGTATTTCAAGAACAGGTCGTAGAATCTCACATACCATCCTTTCACCACGAAGGTAGAATGAGAGAGCATAAATTCCTCGTTCTTCTTGGCAGTCTGCTCCGAGTCGTCATTATACACCACAGTAGGTATCAGTCCCCATTTAGCGCCATATTTGGCAACCACATAAGAGAAGAAATTGTGTCCACGAGTGTGGCAGATATTGAAATACTGGTATTTGTAGCTGAAACGCATGGATATACTCTTTCTGCCATGCTCACGCGCCCAGGCATAAACATGACCATACTGCAAAATGTTGTTGCACATGCGTCCTTTATCAGATGCGAATATCATAGGGTTTTCTTTTTATAACATTATTATTTTTCCTTTCTCAACCAATCCAACACGTACTGCTGCTTGATACCATCATGGAATATCTGTGGATCGTTGTCAAGCGTCAATAGATATTTGGGATAATTATCCGGTATAGCTTGCAATGGTGCCAATTCTCGCTTCATTGTATCCTCATCCCTCACACTAAGTGAAACTTGATAATACGATTTTCGCTCACCTTGAACAACAACGAAATCTATCTCGGCATCACCTATTTTTCCGACATAGATTTCTCCACCCCGACGCGCCAATTCCAAATAGACAACATTCTCCAACACATGCCCCAAGTCGCCCCCCTTGGTACCATTGATGACACTACGCAAACCAATATCCACAAGATAATACTTCTGTCCAGTCTTCAACAATTGCTTCCCTTTGGCATCATATCTCGGAACAGAATAAAAGATATAACTATTCGTTAATGCCGAGATATAGTTTTCTACAGTATGCGAAGCGATTTTTCTTCCCAAAGAAGTCATCGTGTCACTGATACGCTTGATGACTGATATGTTGCCAATATTATCAGCCAGAAAACGAACAACGCTCTCCAACATCATGATATCCGTTATCTTCCTGCGACTCACCACATCTTTCAGCACTATCGTGTTGTACAAACCCGCAAGGTATTCACGCACCATCTCACGGTCGCCTTTGATTTGCAAGACATAAGGGAATGAACTATTCTCAATATATTCACGATAAGCTGCCTCAATATTTGTATCAGAAGGCTTCGATTGAAGATATTCATTGAAAGAGAATGGAAACAACTTGATTTCCACATATCTACCAGTAAGCAAGGTTGCTATCTCACCAGACAAGAGATAAGCGTTGGAGCCTGTCACATAGAGGTCAACATTATCTAATAAAAACAAGCTGTCTATCGCCTTTTGGAATCCATCCACCATCTGAATCTCATCAAAAAAGAGATAATTCATCTTTCCTGGACAGAGATTCTTCTTGACATGCGAATACAAAGCCTTATAGTTGAGAAATGGCTCATTGTCCAAGTCTTCGAAGTTGAGTTCTTGCACCTGTTTTTCAGACACGCCTTCAATTAGAAGCTTCTCACGAAACATTCTCAAGAGAGATGACTTGCCACAACGACGGATACCAGTCACCACTTTTATTATTTTCTTATCTCTCCATTTTTCCAGAAGAGACATATACTCTGTACGTTCTATCATAAGCAGAAAGAAAATGAATTACACTGCAAATATACAAAACTTTCTTGAGAAAAATGAAGCGCACTGCATTTTTCTTTCAAACATCAATCAAATTTGCAACGTACTGCAATTTAAATTCTTCCAGTTGAGATAAGATGCAAGGAGGATATAACATTATTATTTCACCACCAGCTCGTTTTGCGTCATACGTTCCATATACGACTGGATGATGGCTTTCACCTGGCGCTCCATAGCTTCGCGCACCTTAGGCTCTTTGTTGGCTACGTTGTCTTTGAGCAGAAGGTCGGTACGGAAACGATACAAGGCTTTGGTCTTGCTGCCATCCCATTGCAGGAGATAATCGCCCTTGACATACTGATAGAAGCCATTATTATAGTTTACCGCCCATGTATCTTCGGCAGGAGTGGTGAGAAGGTCGATACCGAAGCCCACATACTTCTTGTCGTAGCCAAGATAACTCAATACCGTAGGCATGATGTCTATCTGCTGGGCTATAGCATTGCGCATACCAGGTTTAAATTCGCCACTTGGGTCGAAGAAAATGATAGGCGAACAGAAGCCACCAAGGTCGGTCTGATAATAATCGTGATCGCTAAGGTTGGTATGGTCGGAAGTTATCACAAAGAGAGTATTCTTATACCAAGGCATAGTCTTAGCTTTCTCAAAGAATTTGCGAAGAGCATTATCGGTATAGCGTATGCACTTATGGATTTTTATACCCTCTTCAGGATAAACCTTTTTATATTTCTCAGGCACAACATAAGGATGATGCGACGAAGCTGTGAAGAGAGCTGTCATAAAAGGCTCTTTCATCTCACCCATTTTGGTAGCATAGAACTGCATAAAAGGCTCGTCCCATATAGCCCATGTGCCATCGAAATCCTTGTCGCCATTAAATCGCTTGTCGGCATTATACTCTGTGCGTCCGAAATAGTCGGTAAAGCCTGTGGCACGAGCAAAAGCCTGGAAGCCCATAGAGCCATTCTCGGCACCATGGAAGAAGGCAGAATAATATCCCTTGCTCTTCAGTTCGCCAGCCAGTCCGCTAACATTATTCATAGATGCCGGAGTAAGGAAGAAAGGCTCTACAAACATCGGAATGCTCGAGAGGATACTTGGCATACCGTCGATACTCTTTCTGCCATTGCAGTAAGAATATAGATATGTGGCGCTATGCTGCATCAAAGAGTCGGTGAAAGGAGTATATCCTTTGTATTTACCACCTTCGAGCCATTTATTAAATCCACCTATATATTCACGACCGAAGCTTTCGATGATGATAACCACGACATTCTTCTTGCGAGCTACGAGCGAATCGCCAGGAGTGTGGATAGGTGAATATATCTCATCGAGCTCTTGCTGCGAATAGTAGTTAGGCACAACGAATACCGATTTGCCTATGGTGCGGATGATAGAGAACGGAGTGTTCAATACTATGGCAGCCTCTTGCGGACGGTCTACATACTGATTGGCATTGCTAATGGTGATAGGGCGCACAGCAGTAGTGAAGCCACCACGTATGCCAGCCACACACAAAGGAACAAAGACGGCAAGGCATAATGCTTGCAGCACATAGTATTCTACCATACCCTTAGCCTTGTATGGTTTAGAAATCTGAACAGGAATCTGCCCCTTTGGCATACGATAAAGATACCACATGCCTACTATCAGCAATATGCCAATAACCACAAGATACCAATGGTTTATCACCTCGGCACCAAAGATGCTACCAAGATTATTCTCGTTTTGAAATTCAGAAAATACGGTAACGGTAGTACGACGAATGGTATACTTGAAGTATACGCAGTCGGCAAGGTTGGCAACAACGCAGATGGAGTTGCACACCAAGAACACCCACTTAGCAATCTTCTGATATATAGCTGTTTCCTTATAGTGAATAGGGAAAAGCATCAGCAGAGCATACAGAGCGTTGGTATATAGAATGGCAGAGGTGTCGAACATCAAGCCGCCACGCGTTATTTCCCAAAACGAACTCCAAGTTATCGCCTCAGAAAACATACTCCAGTTGGTTGCCAAGAATACCAATCGGCATATCTCATAGACAACATAAACCATCACCATGTTTACCACAAAGCATAAAGGTGATGAAAACAGATTTCTTTTCAACTTCATTTTATCCTTAATCTTTTTCCTAAATCTATTAATAAATAATCTTCTCTACTATCGGCGCCATGTCGTAGTATTTATATTCAGCCAGTCTGCCACCGAATATCACATCGCGTTCGGCATCTGCCATAGCTCGATATTTCTGATATAGAGCGTTGTTATTGTCATTGTTTACAGGATAGTATGGTTCCTGTCCTTCGGCTGTCTCCATAGGATATTCGCGCGATACAACAGTCTTTGGATTGTCATACACCTGCTGTCCGAAGGCTTCGAAATGCTTGTGCTCTATCACTCTGGTGTATGGCACTTCTGCTTCTGTATAGTTGACCACGGCATTACCTTGATAGTTGGCAGTATCAAGCACTTCGTGTTCAAACCTTACAGAACGATATTGCAATGGTCCGTGGCAATAGCCAAAGTATTCATCTATCTTGCCTGTATACAATATCTTTGCGCAACGACATTCAAAGTCGGCATGCTTTATAATAAAACCTCCTTCTGGCTGTCGCTCTACCTTACAATCGAAGAAGTCGACATCAACGAGAGTGTCTATGCCATCTAAAAGTCCTTGAATAAGCTTGTTGTATCCTCCCTTAGGCACGCCCTGATAGGTGTCATTGAAATAGTTATTGTCGTAGACAAACCTCACAGGCAATCGCTTAATGATAAAAGCAGGCAAGTCAACAAGCTCCCTACCCCATTGCTTCTGGGTATAGCCTTTTATCAGTCGCTCATAGATATCGCGCCCTACAAGCATCAACGCCTGTTCTTCAAGGTTGCGAGGTTCGCTCACTCCCTCAGCCTTCAGTTTCTGTACTATCTCCTGTCGTTGTTCCTCAATCTTTGCCTTTGCCTGCTCAGGAGTTGTTACGCCCCACATCTGGTAAAAGGTGTTCATATTGAAAGGCAGATTATAGAGTTTGCCCTTATAGCATGCCAAAGGCGAATTAGTATAGCGATTAAACTCCACGAAGCTATTCACGAAGTCCCACACTTTCTTATTTGATGTATGGAATATATGTGCACCATACTCATGTACATTTATTCCAACCTCCTCACGGCAGAATATGTTGCCACCAAGGTTGTTGCGCTTGTCAATGACAAGACAGCGCTTGCCTTGCTGTTTTTGTTTGTAAGCATAGGTAGCTCCATATAGTCCTGAGCCCACTATCAGATAGTCATATTGTTGCATATTTCTATTTCTCTTTGCTTAGAGTTTTTGTCTCCTCCTTATTGTTTTCAGTCTGCGAATATACGAAAACATTTTGATATATGAGATAAGAAGGTAAAAAAAGAGTGGTTTTGTTTTGCCATTCCGTCTGCATACACTAATTTTGCCACAAATATAGCTATCATCATGACAAATCTCACCATAGGCTTCGATGCCAAACGAACAGTACGCAACGCCACAGGACTTGGCAACTATTGTCGCACCCTGCTCAACGACCTCGGTTCTATTGACCATACAGACTCCCTACGTTTGTATGTCCCCGACCTTGGGCGCGACGACCTACGTTCGCAACTCAATATGCAACAAAATATGCAGTTTGTGTTGCCTACCAACACTCCCAAGCTACTAAAAGGTCTATGGAGAATACGCAATATCGTCAACGACCTGAAACGCGACAATGTTGATATCTATCATGGTCTTACTGGCGAATTGCCTATGGGCATTCATAGGGCTGGTATAAAGAGCGTCGTCACCATTCACGACTTGATATTCCTGCGCCATCCTGAATACTACAAACCTATCGACGTGATGATATATCGTTGGAAGTTTCGCTATACTTGTCGTGAAGCCGACAAGATTGTGGCTATCAGCGAATGTACCAAGCGCGACATAATGGAGTTTGGAAATGTGGCAGAAGATAAGATAGAGCTGATATACCAGAGCTGTGGCACACGCTTTAAGACTAAGGCAAGCGAAAAGCAAAAGGAGCATGCTCGTAAGCAATATGCTCTACCTAATCGCTATATTCTCTTCGTAGGTACTATCGAGGAGCGCAAGAATGCCTTGCTTGCAACCCAAGCCCTACCCTATCTCGATAATGATATTCATCTTGTACTCGTTGGCAGACGCACCAAATATGCTGACAAGATAGCTGAATTCGTAGACAAGAATAATCTAACAGAGCGTGTACACTTCCTTAGCGGAGTACCTACGAACGACCTCTATGCCATATACCAGATGGCAGAATGCTTCGTTTATCCTTCGCGCTACGAGGGCTTTGGCATTCCTATCATCGAAGCCATACAGAGCGGACTGCCTGTGGTGGCTTGCACAGGTAGCTGTCTGGAAGAGGCTGGCGGTCCTGACAACCAGTATGTAGACCCCGACAAACCTCAGGACATGGCAGAGGCTATAAAAACTCTCATCGCTAACAATGAGACTAAAAAGCAAATTGTGGCTAAGAGCCAACAATATGTCACTCGCTTCGAGAATAATGATATTGCAGCCTCTATGCTAAAGCTATATCAATCTTTGTAGAAAACAGTTTTCAAGACTTTAATATTTAAGAATATCTATAATGGGCAAAGATACTACCCTTCAAATAAAAGGAATACTCATCTTGATGATGCTTTGGCTTCATCTATATAGCAACAAAGACCTTTTCGATGGCACATGCTATGAATTTCTATATTGGTTTAATGGCAATCCTTTCTCTTACCATTTTGCCAAGAAATTCTGCTCTATGTGTGTGCCTGCTTACATATTTCTGAGTGGCTATGGTTTAGGAAAGGTGTATTGCAAGAAGGCTTTATCAGGTCAGAGCATGGGAAATGGCAAACGATGCTTTAACCTATATGTTCGCCTATGGGTGATAATAGCTATATTCGTGCCTATAGGTTGCTATTTCAATCCAGAGCATTATCCTTATTCTATGCTTGAATTAGTAGAGAATATGACGGGTATAAGCACTTATTATAATGGTGCATGGTGGTTTCTGTTGCCTTATATAATATTAGCTATGTCGTCAAGATATTTTATACGATACATTATGCGATTTGGCAAAAAGGGCGACATCGTAAATACCTTTATGCTATTAGCATTAAGCGTATTTGGATATGTAGCAATAGCTAAAGTCAACGATAGCACAGATATACTTATGCGACTGCTTACTGGGCTCATGGCTACGCTCTATCTATCATTTATGTTCTTCGTGGGAATAATGTTTGTAAAACATAATGTGATAGAAAAAGCTATCAACCGTATGGCTACAGTCAGCAACGCTACAAGATATAGCCTTGCAGCCGTGGTGGTATTAATAATAGGAAGATTGTGTATGGGCAACTCGGCACTTATCCACATACCATTTACACCATTGATAATATTATCATTGGCAATATTGCTAAATGGTAAATCAAATAAGTTTCTACAATTGTTTGGCCATCATTCTACCAATATGTGGTTGGTGCATTTCTTCTTTATCACCTACATTTTTGATGGACAGATCTACATACTACGATACCCTATCGTGATTTTCGTTGCGTTGGTAGCAATATCGTTGGCAACATCGAAAATCATCGACAGGATATTGATGTATGTACAGCCATTATTGAATAAATGGCTATAGAAGTTCTATGAGCTTCTTCATACCCTCGCTTGCACCAGCCTTGATGTGAATGATATTCTTGTATGCTCCCGACATCACCTCGTTAGGGTCGATGAGGTAAATAGGTATGCCAGGCTTGGTATATTGCACCAAGCCTGCAGCAGGATATACATTCAAGCTTGTGCCTATTATAACAAAGATGTCGGCATTCTGAGCTTCTATGGCAGCAGGCTCTATCATTGGCACATTTTCGCCAAAGAAAACTATAAATGGGCGCAATAGCGAACCATCGCCAGCCTTGGTGCCTGGTTCTACGGTACAGTTGTCGGCAGGCAAGTCTATTATATAGCGCTCATCATAAGGTTCACGACTTGAGCACACTTTGCTTAGTTCGCCATGCAGATGGATAACATTCTTTGAGCCTGCACGCTCATGCAAGTTGTCAACATTCTGAGTTATCACACATACATCGTAATCATTCTCAAGACTCTTTATAAGCTTATGCCCCTCGTTAGGTTGTGCAGCATATAGCTTCTTGCGAAGCATGTTGTAGAAGTTGGTCACTAAGGTAGGATCTTTCTCCCACCCCTCATGTGTTGCAACCTGCTCTACAGGATAGTTTTCCCATAGACCATCATTGCCGCGAAATGTCTTGAAGCCACTCTCCACCGACATTCCTGCACCTGTAAGGAATACTAATTTCTTTTTCATAAAGCAATTCATTATTCAAGTATGGCAAGCCATACCTATTTAATATAAAAGCTAAACATTTACAAAAATACTATTTTTTTGAAAATAAATGTAGGTATGACCAATAAAAATGTTATCTTTGCACGAATTTTGATATTAACACATTATAAAACAAGACTAAAAGCATTTATGGACAAAGTTAGTTACGCTTTGGGTATCGGCATAGGCCGCCAATTGGCAGACATGGGAGCCAACGACATAGTTACTGAGGATTTCGCAGCAGCGATGAAGGATGTGCTCACAGGTGCAGAGCTTAAAATCGATGAAGCCGAAGCGCAAGCATTGGTTCAGGAATATCTCCAGAAGAAGGGAGAAGAGAAGGTGAAGGCTGTAAAGGCTGAGGGCGAGAACTTCCTTGCAGAGAATGCCAAGAAGGAAGGTGTAGTAACATTGCCAAGCGGATTGCAGTATCAGGTGCTCAAGGAAGGCAACGGCAAGAGCCCTAAGGCTACCGATCAGGTGAAGTGCCACTACGAGGGAACTCTCATCAACGGTAAGATTTTTGATAGCTCATATCGTCGCAACGAGCCTGCTACATTCCCTCTCAATGGCGTTATCGCTGGATGGACAGAAGGTTTGCAGCTTATGAAGGAAGGTGCTAAGTATCGTTTCTTCATTCCTTTCAACCTTGCTTACGGCACACGTGGCGCTGGTCAGGACATTCCTCCATATGCAGCTCTTATCTTCGATGTAGAGCTCATCGAGGTTATCTAATCGTGTACCCCTACCCTGTTGTGGCGGCTTCTTAGTCGCCACATTATATTAAGAAACAAAAAACAAAAACATAATAAACAAAATGAAAAAACTTAGTTTTGTAGCCGCTTTGGCTATTGCTGCCGCAACATTTGCTTCTTGTGGCAATTCAACTCCTAAGGCTGACATGAAGAACGATGTAGACTCTATGAGCTACTGCATTGGTTTGGTTCAGTCACAGTACATCCGTCAGGCTATTGAGCAGGGTCAGGTTATCGATACTGCTTATATCGACGAGTTTATCAAGGGTATCAACGAGGGTGCAAATGCTGGCGACGACAAGAAGAAGACAGCTTACTATACAGGTTTGCAGATTGGTCAGCAGCTTTCTACACAGCTCGTAAAGGGTGTTAACTACAATGCTTTCGGTAGCGACTCTACAAAGACTATCTCTTTGAAGAACCTCCTCGCAGGTTTCCTCACAGGTGTTAAGGGCAAGAAGGGCATTATGACTATTGATCAGGCACAGATGATAGCACAGGAAAAGATGAAGGCCATCAAGACTGCTTCTATGAAGAAGGAGTTTGGTGCTAACAAGGTTGCTGGCGAAAAGTTCCTTGCTGAGAACAAGAAGAAGCCAGGCGTTGTAACTTTGCCAAGCGGTTTGCAGTATAAGGTTATCAAGGAAGGTAGCGGCGCTATCCCTTCAGATACAACAAAGGTTAAGGTTCACTACGAGGGACGCACCATCGACGGTAAGGTCTTCGAAAGCTCTTACAAGAATGGTCAGCCTGTAGAAATCCAGCCTAAGCAGTTTATCAAGGGTTGGACAGAGGCTCTTACCCACATGCCTGCTGGTAGCATTTGGGAAGTTTACATTCCTCAGAACTTGGGTTATGGCGAGCGTCAGGCTGGCGACATCAAGCCATTCTCAACCCTTATCTTCAAGATTGAATTGATTTCTGTAGGTAAGTAATAACATTATTATATTATGAACAAAACTATCATTCTATCTCTTCTTTTGCTTGCAGGAAGCGCAAACATGGCTTTCGCAGGCAAGAAGGATAAGAACAAAAACAAGAAAGTAGCTGCTACTGAGCAGGTGAAGCTCGCTACAGCAAGCGACTCTCTTAGCTACATGGCAGGTAAGACTGCCACAAAGGGTTTGCTACCCTACCTCATTAATCGTATGAATGTAGATACTGTCTTCATGGCTGATTTCGTAAAAGGCTATGAGGATGCTGTCAGCAAGGCCAACGACCCACAGTTTGTTGCATACTCTGCTGGCGCTACTATCGCTGGTCAGGTAATGGAAGGCATATTCCCTCGAATGAAGTCTGAGATGGAAGGTGCCAACGACTCTATAGCAACTACTTTCTTCCACAAGGGCTTCGTAGCTGCCCTCAACAAGGACAACAGCATCTGCACAGACTCTGCTGCCGAGAAGACTTTCCAGGAGCGTATACAGGCTTATCAGACTCAGAAGACTGAGGCTTATAAGAAGGAGAATGCTGACTGGCTCGTAGAAAACGGCAAGAAGGCAGGCGTAAACACCACAGCAAGCGGCTTGCAATATAAGGTGCTCGTAGCTGGTCAGGGCGAAACTCCTAAGGCTACCGACCGTGTAGAGGTTGTTTACGAAGGTAAGATGATCGACGGTACTGTTTTTGATGCTACTTCACGCCATCATGGTCAGAAGTCGGATAAATTCAGATGCAACGAAGTTATCAAGGGATGGACAGAGGCTCTCACCAGCATGCCTGTAGGTAGCAAGTGGGAAATCTATATTCCTCAGGAGCTTGGTTACGGTCAGCGTCAGGCTGGTCAGATTAAGCCATACTCTACCCTTATCTTCACCGTTGAGCTCAAGGGCATTGAAAAGCCTGTAGAAACAAAGCCTGCTACAGAAGCTGACTCTAACAAGAACGCAGAAACTGCAAAGAAGGCAAAGGCTGCTATTGCAAAGAGAAAAATCATGAAGAAGAAATAATAGCTAAAACTATTAATAACTATAAGACAGGCAACATGCAAAATATGGCATGTTGCCTGTCTTTTTTATTCTATGTGTAAGCAAATATAAGCAAATAAAGACATTATGGCATATTTTTTTGCTCAAAAGGTTTGTCATTTCAAGAAAATTGCCTATATTTGCTCGGTAATAAGAACATATTGATATATATATAACTGAAAATGGAAAAAATTGACAACCTCGACCGTAAGATACTAAGCATCCTTTCAAAGAATGCTCGTATTCCTTTCAAGGATGTTGCAGCAGAGTGTGGAGTATCACGCGCTGCAATCCATCAAAGAGTTCAACACCTCATCGAAGGTGGTATCATAACAGGTAGTGGATTTGATATAAATCCTAAGTGTCTCGGATATAGCACTTGTACATACGTAGGCTTGAACCTCGAGCGTGGCTCTATGTACAAAGAGGTAGTAAAGGAACTACTTGAAATCCCAGAAATCATAGAGTGCCACTTCACAACAGGTCCTTACACCATGTTGGTAAAACTCTATGCACGCGACAACGAGCAACTTATGGACTTGCTCAACAACCGTATGCAGGGTATCAAGGGTGTAGTTTCAACCGAAACTCTTATCTCTCTTGAGCAGAGCATCAAGCGCGAAATCCCTGTTCACCTCGAAGAACAACAGTAATGCAAGACTTTAACCTATTGTCGCATCTCGATAATATCTATGCGACATTCCCTGAGGCCGATCATCGCCCGATGATTGGCCTTACTGGTAATTGTGCGGACATAGATGTCACCATACGCAACTACTATCACAAACAGATAGTGGCTGCGGGTGGTGTTCCTGTCATCATTCCTCCCGTTGCCGATAAGGATGTTATCATCAACACTCTCGAGCGTCTTGACGCCATAATCCTTACTGGAGGAGCTGACTATAATCCGTTGTGGGCAGGTGAAGAACCATCGGCAAAGCTTCATCATATCAACGCTCAGCGCGACCTTCCCGAACTTCTTATCACTCGCTTGGCTTACAACCGCAATATTCCTATGCTCGGCATCTGTCGTGGCATACAGACTTTGGTTATGGCTCTCGATGGCAAGGTTATTCAGGATATATCTGAAGCCATACCTAACACCATCAAGCATTCGCAGGATGCTGATACTTGTGAGCCTACTCATTCGGTATCTGTAGCCGAAGGGTCTATGCTGCATGCTGTATATGGCAAAGACAAACTCTACGTAAACTCTTTCCATCATCAGGCTGTTGGCGACTGTGGACCAAAGTTTATAGTCACTGCAAAGGCTAACGATGGGGTAGTGGAGGCTATAGAAAGTAGCGAATATAGAAAGATAATGGGTGTACAATGGCATCCTGAATGTATGGGCGACGACGGACAGCCACTATTCAAATGGCTCGTTGATGCTGCCGCAGAACATAACAAGGCTAAAGCCATCCACAATCGCATACTCACCCTCGACTCTCATTGCGACACTCCGATGTTCTTTCCACAGGGTGTGAAGTTCGACCATCGCGACTCTCGTATCCTTGTCGACTTGCACAAGATGACGGAAGGTCATCAGGATGCTGTCACCATGGTGGCTTATCTGCCACAGCCAAAGGTGGGCGAAGACTTCCGAGAGAAGGTGGAATTCCCTGTAGAGGGACCAAAAGAGTATGCTGAGCTTATATTCAGCAAGATAGAAGATATCGTTGCTGCCAACAAAGAATATCTTAGCATAGCTCGCACTCCTGTCGATTTATACGTAAACAAGCTGGCTGGCAGAAAGTCGATAATGCTTGGTATTGAGAATGGTTTAGCTCTGGAGAGCGACATCAACAACGTGAAGCATTTCGCCGACCGCGGTATCGTCTATATCACACTTTGCCATAATGGCGACAACGATATCTGCGACTCTGCTCGTGGCTCAAATACTCATAACGGAGTGTCTGCATGGGGCGAAAAGGTTATTAAGGAGATGAATGCGCAAGGAGTGATGGTAGACCTTAGCCATGCTGCCGAAAAGAGCTTCTACGATGCCTTAGACATCAGCTCTACGCCTATCGTCTGCAGTCATTCCAATTGTAAGTCGCTCTGCGATCATCCTCGCAACCTCACCGACGACCAGCTACGCAAACTGGCACAGAAGGGTGGAGTAGCACAGATAACTCTCTATCACGGCTTTGTATGCAAAGATGGCGAGGCTACAATCCTTGATGCTATGAAGCATCTTGAGCATGCCATAAGCATCATGGGAATAGACCATGTAGGCTTGGGTACCGACTTCGATGGCGACGGAGGCATACGTGGTTTGGCTAACTCGTCAGAGCTAATGAACTTCACCATAGAGCTTATGCGCCGCAGATATAGCATCGAGGATATGGAAAAGATATGGGGTGGCAACTGGCTAAGAGTGATGAAGCAGGTTCAAGATTCAAAGCTGTAGGCTACCATTAGCCATAAGTATCAATACCGTAAGTAATTACAGGCATTAAAACAAAAACAAAGAAATGAAAAAAAGTAAGATAATGATAGCATTACTGATAGTGGCGCTCATAGCAGGTGCTGCCTTCAACTTTCTACCTTCAAACAAAGCTGAGGTAAGCGAAACGGAAGAGATAGAGAAGGTGCAACCAGTAGGTCCTGACTTCAACGCAGACTCTGCCTATATTTATCTTCAAGAACAATGCGACTTCGGACCTCGCACCATGAATTCTACAGCTCACGACAAATGTGAGAAATGGATTATCCAGAAGTTTGAGCAATATGGTTGCAAGGTGACAACACAAAAGGCTACTCTCAATGGCTACGATGGCACACCGCTTCGTAGCACCAATATCATGGCTTCGTATAATCCTAAGGCAACAACAAGAATCATGTTTTGTGCTCATTGGGATTGCCGTCCTTGGGCTGACAACGACCCTGATAGCACCAACTGGCGTAAGCCTATAGTTGCAGCCAACGATGCTGCAAGTGGAGTGGGAGTGATGATAGAGTTGGCTCGCATACTCAAAGGTAGCGGCCTTGAGCTTGGTGTAGACTTCATCTGCTTCGATGCAGAAGACTATGGCACACCACAATGGTTTGAAGGCGAAGACCCTGGCGACACATGGGCTCTCGGAGCACAATACTTTGCCAGCAACCTGCCAGAAGGCTACGCTCCACGATATGGCATATTGCTCGATATGGTAGGTGGAGTAGGGGCTAAATTCTATCGCGAAGGCATGTCTATGCAATATGCGCCTGCTATTGTAAAGAAGGTATGGAATGCCGCACGCCAAGTGGGCTATGGCAGCTATTTCCCTAAGGCTGATGGTGGCATGATTACCGACGACCATATACCAGTAAACCAAACAGCCAACATCCCTTGTATCGACGTTATTCCATATTATCCTGACTGCGCTCAGAGTAGCTTCGGACCAACATGGCACACCATAGCCGACAATATGGACAACATCGACAAAAACACTCTTAAAGCCGTTGGCCAAACAATGGTGCAAGTGCTGTTTACAGAGAAATAAATATCCGTTATAATCTATTTGTTTAACAGCTGTTAGACAGCAAAATATCCTATATTACTCTTTGCGGAGTAATATAGGATTTTTTTTGCTCTATTCTTACATTGCTAAGATTAAACAGATATTACATTTGAAAGCAAGCATATTGACATTTGACCGTAAGCAAAAATAGATTTGATAGTAAGCATAGGAATCTTTGATAGAAAGCATAGATTGATAGAAGCATAACTTCGATAGCAAACTCAGTCTGCTAAATCATTGAATGAAAGCCAGTTGCTACACCGCTGCACCTATAATCATCAATTTATGCTTTAATATAGCCTTTTTCCTGACTTCGTCATTGCGTCACCCAAAAATCTTCATCAAA
>UMHE01073141.1_pt1 | contig 20118 bp, 13 predicted proteins | sample 1965451 | NCBI WGS metagenome assembly UMHE01 (sample SAMEA4836090, study PRJEB28245) | human gut metagenome | biome: gut microbiome; material: fecal sample | place: Denmark | collected 2008 | reverse complement strand
CCGCCCTCGTTAAATCCGAAACTTCAATAAGTAAGTCATGAAAGCCCTTAAAGAACGTATTTTGCGCGACGGCAAATGCTTTGAAGGAGGCATTTTGAAAGTCGATAACTTTATCAACCATCAGATGGACCCCATCTTGATGAAATCAATGGCTGTAGAGTTTGTACGCCGTTTTGCCAGCACCGACATCAACAAAATTATCACCGTCGAGGCCAGCGGTATAGCCCCCGCCATCATGGTAGGCTATCTGCTCGAACTGCCCGTAGTGTTTGCCAAGAAAAAGACCCCCAGCACCATGGAGCATATGCTTGCCACCAAGGTATTCTCGTTTACCAAGCAGCGCTCTTACGATGTGTGCGTAAGCAGCGACTACCTGTGCAAGGGCGACAAAGTACTCTTCATCGACGACTTTCTGGCCAATGGCAATGCCGCCAAGGGCATACTCGAATTGGTAGATCAGGCCGGAGCCGAACTCGTGGGCATGGGCTTCTTGATAGAAAAAGCCTTTCAGCACGGTGGCGACGAATTGCGCCAAATGGGCATTCATGTAGAGTCGCTCGCCATCATCGAAAGTCTTGACAACTGCGAAATTAAAATAAAGGACGATGGCTACGACAGATAACACAACAACCAAGCAGACCGAAGTGGCCAAGAGCGGTTTGATATACGGACTCAACGACCGTCCGCCCTTGCGCGAGACACTCTTTGCCGCCGCCCAGCACCTGTTAGCCATATTCGTGGCCATTATCACCCCGCCGCTCATTATAGCCAGTGCGCTCAAGCTCGACACCGACACCACCAGTTTCCTCGTGTCCATGTCGCTCATGGTGTCGGGTGTGGCCACCTTCATTCAGTGCCGCCGCATAGGCCCCGTAGGTTGCGGTCTGCTTTGCATACAAGGCACCAGTTTCTCATTCATCGGCCCCATCATAGCCGCAGGCTTGGCTGGCGGACTTCCCGCCGTGTTTGGTGCCACAGTGGCTGGTTCGGTGGTCGAGATGTTTGTGAGCCGCATACTCAAGTATGCCCGCCGCGTCATCACCCCCTTGGTCAGTGGCATAGTGGTCACACTCATCGGCATGTCGCTCATCAAGGTGGGCATCAGTGCCTGTGGTGGTGGCGAGGCTGCCAAGACTGCCGGTACCTTTGGTTCAGTTGAAAATGTAGGCATTGCAGCCCTTGTGCTCGTGCTCATTGTCTTTTTCAATCGCAGCAGCAACCGCTACTTGCGCATGGGTTCCATCGTCATCGGTCTCGTTGTGGGTTATGCCGTGTCGTGGAGTCTCGGCATGGTCGACTTTGGATCAGTGCAGAGCTATGGCGGCTTTAACTACCCCAACCCCTTCAAGTATGGTTTGAGTTTCGACATCTCGTCCATCATAGGTTTGGGCTTGGTATATCTCATCACCTCCATCGAGGCTTATGGCGACATTACAGCCAATTCGCTCATCTCAGGCGAGCCAGTCGAGGGCGAAACCTTCATGCGCCGTGCCCAAGGCGGTATCTTGGCCGATGGTTTCAACTCTATGTTAGCCGGTTTGGCCTTCTGCTCATTCCCCAACAGTATCTTTGCCCAGAACAATGGCATGATACAGCTCACCGGTGTGGCCAGTCGCTATGTAGGCTACTTCATAGCCGGCATGTTGGTGCTGCTGGGTGTGTTCCCCGCTGTGGGCATCGTGTTCTCGCTCATGCCTTCGCCCGTGTTGGGCGGCGCCACCTTGCTCATGTTTGGCACAGTGGCTGCGGCCGGCATACGCATCATTGCCTCGCAAACAATCAACCGCAAAGCCACCTTGGTCATGGCCATCAGCTTCTCGCTGGGTTTGAGTGTTGAGCTTGTACCCGAAATTCTCAGCCAGTTGCCCAGCACGGTGCAGAGCATTTTCTCATCAGGCATTACCACGGGCGGCCTGGCGGCTATCATCTCTAATTTGGTGATACGAATTAAGGAGTGACGCCGTGCTCGCTGATGTGTAGATGCGTGTATATACGCAGCTTAAAAGTATTATTTTGAATACTGTCTGCACACTACACTAATTGGATCTAAGTCGCTTGTAATCATACACTTGCGGTGTGTAGGTACATCTACACTTTGCCTGCACTATGCCTGCACTGCAAGTCATGTGCAGGCACGGCTCGCCACAAGTGCACGGGATTGTGCAGCTTGTGTGCAAGTATGGCAGATTTGCTGTAACGGGAGGTAGGAAAATACGTCGCTCCGACTGTTTTTTCGTCCTCCCGTTGCTGTTTTTCCGCCCTCCCGTTGCCCTTGCAAACGCACCGCCGTTCACTTTAGTGTAGATGGTGGTGTATATAAAAACGGAGGTTGCCTGCACGCTTTGCTACGCTGATTATCAGTGCGTTACGCGCAAAAGTGCAGAGCGCAGACAAATAGCACAATAATAAATTGTAGTGGCCATTCATGCAGTGTAGTACGTGTTGTGCACACGCGTGTTGCCGTTCAAGTTCCATACGTACATATTTATAATTAAAGCCATGCGTAAAATATTGATGTCCCTTCTGTCGGTGCTGCTTGTTTGCACGTCGTGCAGCAACGAGGCCGACGATGCTTATGCTCATGAGCGCGCCTTCTTAAAGTTTCCGTATGCCAACGACGTGGCGCCCCTGTTCACTGCGTTGAACAACAGTGGCCAATGGTGTTGCATAGAGTTGGGCACGAGTGGTTTCGTTTTCAAAACATTCACGCAGTCGGGTTCATATCCTTACACGTCCGAAATCAAGAACTATGGTCTGCCACAGTGCGTGGCGGGTTTTGTGGTGGGCAAGTCGTCGCTGCCCGACATGAACATGCAGTACCCCGTAATAGCCTACGACCTGGCTTGTCCCGTGTGTTACAGTCAGCACCTCATCACGCGCAAACTCACCCTGAGTGCGCCCGAACAGCTCACCTGTACAAAGTGCAAGCACACCTTCGACCTTTCAAACAGCGGTTTGAGCAGCGATGGCAACCGCTTGTTACGCTACCGCACGGCGCTTTACAGTCCGCAGGGTAGCGGCATGCTGGTGGTGATGAATTAGTTTGCTCGCTGCGGCCGTGAATGTGCTGATATGCACAACAAATAGGCTTATTACAAGCATACCATCCAGACTATGCACAAGAAATCGTGTTTTCTTGTGCATAGTCGTTTTTATATGCACAAAAAAGTGGCTTTTCTTGTGCATAGACCATTTTACAAGCAAGCTTAGTATCCTTCCTGTGCGGCACCAAGGCTTGCTTTTGCTGATTGATGGGCTGATGCACTTTTAGTGTAAAATAATATTGAACACCTACGAAACCCTTGTTTGTGCAGTACAAAAGACGAAATTCATAGCATTTCAGTGTATTTTAGCAAAAATTAAGTTGGCGGGGGGGGTGTTTTTCGTTTCTTGTTGTATCTTTGCGGCGTATTGATTAAGGCACAACTTATTGGTTTGTTAAGCGGACGAATTTTTAGGTTCAGTTCTTTTTCTTTATAGCGGCAGCGAAAGCATTCCTTACAAAATGGTCAACGTGTTTTGACCGCCATTGCATTTGCTTGCATTGTCGTTCGCTACGAAATGATCTTCATTGATGACAAATGAAACAGCATATTCCTTGAAGGGATTGTTCATGCTCATTATTGCCAATAAGCGCTTGTTAGCTCTATTAAGCCTGTTCATTTTACTTCAAATCCTGCCATGCCGAGCGCAGAGGGCAGGACTCAAGACAAACGCACTCTGTTGGGGCGCAACCACTCCCAATGTCGGTGTAGAGTTAGGGCTTTCGCCACGAACCACGTTAAACGTTGCGGCAGCCTACAATCCGTGGAACTTCAGCCGTGGGCGCAAAATGCACCTATGGGCTGTGCAGCCCGCCTTGCGCTACTGGTTCTGCCAGCGTTTCGAGGGCCATTTTGTGGGTGTGCACGCTCACGCAGCTCAGTATTACGGCGGTTTCAAACAAAAACTCTACGACGGCTACTTGGCCGGAGGTGGCATCAGTTATGGCTATGCTTGGCTACTTTCTCCACACTGGAATGTTGAGGCCGAGATAGGCATAGGCTATGCCCGTCTGTGGTACAAGGAGGGTGAACGCATCTACTGCGAAAAGTGCAGTATATCGCGTCGCCACAACTATTGGGGGCCAACCGTGGCCAACTTGAGTGTGGCTTACGTGTTTTAAGCACAGAAGGCTCTTGTCAGCCTCGTGCAAGTAGTTCAACACATGGGTGTTACCTGTCCATTCGTACGCTGTGGCAGGCAGCAGCAAAATATCGTTTTTTTTTTAATCATGCGTATTTTACATACATTGTCGTTACTGTTGGCTTTATCGCTGACGGCAGGGTGCGCACACCATAATTTCGAGCAAAATCGTGTGCATCTTGAAGCAGACATGTTGCCGCTGTGGCACACCAATGCAGCCGGTCGCGCCGTGGTGCACACCACCTTTGTCGTGCCGCGTAAGGCACTGACGCGCCGCCAGCGTTTGATAGTCGTGCCGCAGATGGTGATTGGTGCCGACAGTGTGGTGGCCGAACTCACCCCCCTGGTAGCCGACCGCTGCCAGTTCAGTCGCAAGTTGCATCGCCGGCAGGTGCTCGAGGGTTACGCTGACCCTTACAGCCCCATGGCCTTGCATTATGACAAGCCGCATGTGGCCCTTCTGCCCTATGCCGACACATTGCACATGCCCCTTCCCCTGCGTCAGGTCCGCTTGCGTGCAATGCTCACCACCGATGGTTGTGGCCGTTGCACAGCCATCGACACATTGGCTATGGGGCGTGCAGTCAATGCAGTGGCCGACTTGCCGCAGCAACTGGCACAGTTTGCACCACACACATTTGTGGTACGTCCCAAGGTGGTGACGGGCCAGGGCGAGGCGCGCTTGCTTTTTGTAGTAGACAAGTGGGACATACGTGCCGACATGGGGCGCAACCGCGTCGAACTCGATTCCATGACAAAGCGTCTGCGCCCGGTGCTCACCGACTCACTTGCCACACTCACCAGCCTGACCATAAGCGGTGCGGCTTCGGCCGAGGGCAGCTACCGTCACAATTTGATGTTAGCCACCAATCGTGCCGCCTCGGCCCGCCGTTGGTTGCTTGAGCAGTTGCATTTGCCGCCGCGTTATGCCGCGCAAATTAAGGTGAGTGCCCGCCCCGAAGGCTGGCAACCCGTGTTGGCAGCCATGACCGCTGCAGGTTGTAAGGACTCAGTGCTCGTCAGCAACATATTAAAGCAACATCCGGGTGGCAATGACGATGTGCAGGAGCGGTACATACGCCGCTTGGCCTGCTGGCCCGACATACGCGACCACTATTTGGCAAAGGACCGCCGTGTAACCTACACCTATGTTTACACTTTGCGCAATTTTACGACCGACGCCGAAATGCTACGCCTCTACGCTACGCGTCCCGATGCTTTTAACGAAGACGAGTTGCTGCACGTGGCTGACCTCCAGTCCACCGACACGGCGCGCATGGAGGTGTACCGCACAACCTTGCGCCATTACCCCCAGTCGGTAGTGGCTGCCAACAACTTGGCTGTGCTCCTGCTGCGTGCCGGCCATGCTGCCGAGGCCGTACAGACAGCCTCGGCCATTGCCCCCGACCGCCGTACCGACACGTTGCGTTGCACCCTGGCCTATGCCATGGCAGCACAAGGCCGTTATGCCGAAGCCCGTCAGGTGCTTGGCACTGGTGAGGACTCATGCCTGAGACAAGCCCGCCAGGCTATCGACAGCATGGAATAAGTAGTTGTGCCTAAAAAAACGGTGTGTAGACCGAATTAGTTAAAAAACAGACAAGCTAAACGGGACAAGCAAGACTCCCGACAACGGGTAAATACAGTCTATACAATGACAAAAGTAATCAAACAAATGTTCGTACTCATGTGGCTGCCGGTGCTGTTGGTTAGCTGCATTCGTGACGAATTGCCACCTTGTCCGCCCTTGTCTTTGCATGTGGGTGTGGCCGACTACAATTACAGCAATGCGGGCAGCTTTGCCGACGAACCGATAAAGCCCGAACAAGCCCCCTTGTCCACCTATGTCAAATCGGTGGCATGGCACATAGTTGATGTGCAAACGGGGCGTGTGGTGGCCGAGCAGCACGTTTTTCCAGCTTCAGACACCGCATGCCAAGCCACCATCAACCTGCCGGCCGACTTGCCTTTTGGCAAATATGCCGTGACTGTGTGGGGCGGACTTGAAAATGAGACAGAATTGCCCGCGATTTTGCCGCTCGATGAGGCTGGCGACCCCTACCTCGTGTGCGACACCGTGCAGTACGATGCTTGGCATTATGACCACACCTTGCTGCTGAAACGCGTCAAGAGCAAACTTCACATTGAGGTAGAGAACCTGCCGCCGCAGTATCATGCTGCTGCCTTGTCAATAACTGAAACGGGGGTGTTTGCCGGGGTGGACGACAAGTTTGGCTACAACGGAGAGTGTGTGATGCGCAACAGTTCGCGGTTTGCTGGCACAGAGGTTGACACACACACCATTTTGCCTCCTTCGGTGGCACGCAATGCCACCCGTGTGAGCATTGGCATATACGACGAGAATGGCCGCCTCGTGCCGCAACTCGCCCCCACTGATGTGGTGACCACCCTTTACCGCAACACCATAACAGGTCTGCGCTATGTGTATGACACCGAAAAGAAAGGGTACGACATATATGTGCGCATCAACGACGAATGGGAGGCAGCACACACTTTGGACATAGAATAACTCGATAGAATAACACGCAGGCGGAAATGCCGGGCCGACAAGTTGGCAAGCAAGCATGGCATGCCACATACACTTTTTATTATGGTAAGGTCAGACTGACAAAAACGTTCAAAAAAACCTGGCAAACGATCCAGTCACCACGTAAACTTGTCAGATTGTTTGCTAATTCCGCCAAAGCATAAGGATAACACATAAACTGGTGCTCAAAAACACCAGCTTAACTAAAACATTAAAACAATGAAGAAGTATTTCATTTCAGGTGCAATGCTTGCAGGCCTCATGTCGCTTGCAGCTTGCAGCAACGATGAAGGCGTCGTGGCAGACAACAATGGAGCTGAACAGCAATTTACCATTACATTGGCAAGCAGTGGCGACCGTGCCACACGTGCCGCAGCCGACCGCACGCTCGAGAGCGAAGCTGCCGGCCAAAGCATTGAGAAGGTAACACTCGTAGTACGTTCGCAGGACGATAACAAAGTGGTATACATCCACACACTCGACAACTGGAACGACACAGCCACTGACTATGATACCAATGGCCATGGCAAGAAACTCACTTTTACTATACCCAAGGCCGACAAGTTGGGCGAAGGCAAATATGTTGTGACGGCAGTAGGCTACAATGAAGGCAACTACACTTTGTCTTTGCCAGCCAAAGGCGATGTTGTAGACAAGAATATAACTGCCACCACACCGGCAGGTGCCGAAGCCAAGGAGGTGTTTGCCGGCGAGCGAAAGTTTAACGTGGCAGCTGATAAGAAGATTGAGGGAACTGATGCCAGCAAGGCAATACAGAGCGTAGATGTGACCCTGCACCGCCAGGTGGCCGGCGCTTATGGCTACTTTACTTCAATTCCTGCCAAGATAGGTGATACCGATGTGGCCAGCATACGCATGGTATCGCGCAGCAAGAACACGGTGCTCACATTCGGCTCATTCAACAGCTCATTTACGACGACTGATGCCAATGTGATGTACATGGTTAATGGTTCGGTGCCTGCCGGCAAAACAGCCAAATTCCTTAATGGCGATGAAGCAAATGTATTGTTCAGTGCCAAAATAACCGACTGGTTCCCCGGTGGCGACGAGAACAATGATGGTGTGTACGACAAGGAAGACACCAACTGGACAAAGCACTACAGCGGTAGCTACTTGAAAGGCTCAGTGTTTGCCAGTAATTTTATCGTACCATTCAGTGCAACGGAGGGCAAGTCAACCCTTGAACTGCAATTGCTTGATGCAACAGGCAATGTGCTCTATGCTTGGCCTGTGAAGTTGGACGCATCGAATGCACAGGTAGGTAAGAAGGGCGAGACGGCATCAGCCAATTTGTCGGACCCAAGCACAACCATGGGCTTTGCCGAGACTGCCGATGTGTTCAGCTTGTTCCGCAACCACATCTACTCAATAGGTATTCACAAGCAGGGTACCACCAACCCCGATAAAACCGATCCCGGTACCGATGATCCTACTGTCTTGAGCAAGATACAGAACGTTGTAATCCGCGTGAACGACAACTGGGAAGCTCTGCATCACATGAGCATTGACGAATAGTCTTATTGGCTTAAACCCTAAAATTACATACAAAAGGTTCAAGGGCGTTGTGCTGTGTGTGCAGGTTCTTGAACCTTTTTGCTTTAGAATAATTTTGTATGGTAAAAGCATTGTCGTAGATGCCATAAATATGCGCTTGGGCGTTTTACCATACATCAATGTATTATGCGCAATGAATTATTCTATCAAAATATGTGCCTCAATCGTGGTGGCATTATTGTGTGGGTTGCTGCCTTCGTGCACAGCCGACACCGTGTTGGCAGATGAGGGTGCCACGCAAGACCATGTGAGCGTATGTTTGCAAGCATCGGCTCGTGTGCAACGCACTACGCTGCAAAGCTCAGACAATGTGCAGCATGTGGAGTATGTGCAACTGTACATATTCAAAGGCACAGGCAGCGATGCCGAGTGCATTAAAAGCCTCGATGTAGACTGGCAACAATCAACTGGCCAGACGGCGTCGCAATTTTACAAAATAGACCCTAACATTTTCGTTTACGACGGAAGTACTACATACACCCTGCTGGCTGTTGGCCTTGACAATAAGCCCGGCGCCACCGCTGAGGGTGCAGGCCCTACTTACAATCTGCCAGCAGCCATAACCAATGGCACCACGCTCGGACAAGCCGTGGCCCGTTTGGCCACTGGCAAGACTGCGCACGATATGAACCATGCTGAACTCTTTGCCGGCACGGCAGAATGCGTGCCCCAACGTGGCAACAACTTGGTGACCATTGACCTGTACCGGCGTGTGGCCGGGGTGCAGGCTTATCTTAACGACATACCCGAGGGGGTGACCGACATTAAGCTGGTGCTGTATAAAGACCAACATAGCGAAGTGCCCCTTGTGGCAAAGCCCGATGCCGCAGATGGTGCCTACATGGACCATGGCACAGCCACAGCCGATGGCAGCACCACACTGCTTGACCTGCCGGTGAATGAAGGCACGCTGGCGGGAGTGGCCGTGACGGGCACCACGTTGAAAAAACGTGTCGGAACAGTGCTTGATGGCGCTTATGTGTTGCCGGTAGAGGCATCGGCCGACCAAGGTACAGGCACGCTTAATTTGAAACTTTACAAGGGCGGTGTGCTGTATAAAACCTACCGTGTGGCGGTGGACGATGGCAAGACCCGCAGCTACAACTTTCCGCTCCGGGCAAATTGCTTCTATACCATCGGTACACTCAATTTGCAACAAAATGAGCCGCTCAGCTTGGGTGAGGCAACCGCTGACATAACCATACAGGTAGAGCCGAATTTTGAGAAAGATCATGACTTTGATATTCAGTAAAAAGAAGTATCGATGCGCCCGGCTGTTATGCGGGGCATTGGTAGCTGTGCTTGCAGCCTGCAGTGATGACATCGCCACGGTGCCGCCTCAACCGACAGTAGGTGAGGTGGACAGTGAAAGCGTTGCCGTGCCTGTAAGTATCACCTTTGGCGGCACTTATGCTTTACCCGCAAACACCACCCGCTCGGCACCACCGGGTGCGGCTACCGACCCTTACGATCCGAAGGTGGACGGCGAGGCCGCTGCAGTGCAAACCGACCAGGTGCGTATCGTTGCCTTCAGACGCAAGGTGACAGGTGACGACGAAGCAAGCAGCAAGGCTGTTGACGAGGCTGCAACCATTAGCGACAGTGAGTTCGTTTATGACCCTACCAATGACCAAAAGGTGATGTGTAGCCGTGCCTACGCTTCGGATCACCGCTTGACGGCTACGGGCAAACTCAAAAAGATGCGCGGCTATCAGTACCGTGTCATTGCAGTGGCCTACAGTTCGAGCATTGCTCTCCCACCATCGCATAACTTGATACCCGCTGCCACGGGTGAGCAAAACTTGTTTATGCTTAATTTGCAAAACGGTACCACTCTGGCTGAGGCGCAAGCCGACATAGTCAAGGCCAATGTGACTGGCTGGAAGGAGTTTTTGTATGGTTCTTTTGGTCTAAAGAATGATGGTTGCTTGAGTGGTTACCTGAGTTATGCGCCGCAGTTGTTCTATGGCGAGTGTCATACGGCTATGGGCAACCGTGTGGTGCACTTCAGAGAGCAGCAGAGCAATGGCGAGATAATTTCGAACTCACCATTGACGGGTGTGTTGTACCGCGGCATGGCACGTGTGGAAATGACACTCAGCATAGACAAGCAGAGCAAGGGCGATGTGCATTGGCTGGCTTTGATGGCCAACCATACCAACACCGCGGTCAAACTCAATAGCTACGATGCCTTTGCGCAGGCTTTCAACCCGATAACTCAAGAGCTTGACAAGGACACCTATACCGTGATAGCTATGGCTGAGGGCAACGATGTGATAGCCGAAGGCAGCACCATAACTCTTGGGGCTTGGGTGTTGCCCACGGCAACCCGCTTGGCACTGCGTGTGTTCTGTAAGGACCTACGACTACGACAACCGCTCGACTATCCCATTACAACCGCCAATGTGTCGTCTGCCGAACAGGGAACGGGCATTATCGCTCCCGACGTGAGCGATAACACCTATTATTTACGTCGCAATCAACTTTACAGATTTAAGGGGAAGCTCTCGACTATTACGGGAAAGAGCCAGTTGGGAGACTAAAAGCATATAAAGAACTATGATACAACGCATAAGTGTGCTATTAACTTGCTGCTTGTTGCAGTTTGCTACCGCGGTGCTGGCGCAAAGTGCCAGCGATACGCCTACGGCCGACGGACTGCTTGACAGCAGACGCACCGTGTGGTACGACCGCGATGCCAATGAAAATCAGCCAACAGTGTCGAACTGGAAGTATCTGGAAAACCGCCGGGCACTGGTGGGCAGTGGTTGCACGGTGAACAAACTGGTAAGTGCCGTAGGGGTGGGCGAGTGGGCCGACAGCTTGGGCAATATAACCAACGAGGACTTGTCGGACTATGCCACTTTCCCCTCGGTGCTTAAAGCGGGCGTGACGGTCAACCCCATAGTGAGTGTGCGCGATAAGAACAACTATTATGGCGAGGGCACTGAAGCTGGTTTTTGTGTGGTGGCCTCATCGGGGGCCAGTGTGCTTACCCTTGATGTGGTAAAGGCTATGAGCCTGGTGTTCTATCGCGATGGCGTGCTGGGTAGCACCATTCCTGTGCAGGAGGGCCAAAATGCTGGTGGGGTGAGTTTGACGCTTATCAAGATACCTGGTTCGGACGAGACATGTATATGCCTTACTGCCAAGGCGCGCGAAATATTTGACGAGGTGTGTTTGCAGCCCTCGGGCGGTGTGAACCTTGACTTGGGCATGGCACTCAAAATTAAATATGCCTTTGTGGGCCGTGTGACACAGACACTGCTCACCGATAATGGTGTGAAAGCCTATGGCGAAAAGGTGGGGACGACTGCCCCCGGGGCTTACATCAAGTCGGTGTCGGGAGAGAACCCCGTGCTGCTCGGTATACCTTTTCCGGTAACAGATGAGGAAAAGAAGAAACTTGTTGACGATGACCTGAACAACTATATGTCGCTCACCCCGTTTGTGGGATTGGCTTACATGGGCGGTGCAAAGATAGAATGTGCCCCAGGAGGCGAGAACGATAACGGACAGGAAGTGTTCAAGGCTGGCAGCGAGGTGGGCTTTAAGTATAAAAATGTTGCGTTGCTCGACCTGTCGCTCGGGTCGGCCGTTAACATAGAACTGTTTAACCGCGCAGGCAAGAATGTGCAGACCGAGACCCTCTCGGCCGGCGTACTTGGTTTGGGCGTGGCCACGGGGGGTGACGGCACGGCATCAATACTGGCCAAATGCGACTTTTCGGGGGCGCGCTTAGCCTTTTATGGCGGTTTGAAAGTGGACTTGGGCGGCACGCGTGTGTATTATGGCTTTGTGAAGGAGGCCCCCGATGTGGCACACCATTGTGACATACGTACCACTACCAACACCAATGTGTGCGACTCGCAAACATCATTCCAACTGCACAGCAATCCGGCCTTGTCGGTAAGCTGGACGCTGTTGCTGCAGCCCGAAGGGGCTAATGCCAAGGTGACAGCCTCGGGCTATGTGACGGGAATGAATGTGCTAGGCGAATACACCTTCCGCGCCACGGCGGCTGATGGCTGCCACGACGATGTGACACTGGTGGTGGGTGACAACTTTGGGCTGGACAAGACCGAGCATTGCGGCACAGACTTTGTAAACCTTGACCAGGCTGTGTATGGCACTTATACCCTGATGAACGACCAGATACCTGATGGCTCGGGTTCGTTGGTGTCGATATCTAACCTTGAACATGCTGAGAACTTGCTCGACAAGGACTATGGCAACTATGCCACTTATGTGGGTGGCCTCGGTGTGGCCAATAATCTGGCTATTGCAGGTGTGCAGCGCACAGACGGACTCATGTTTGATGGCACAGCCGACCAACAGGGGGCTGTGAATGTGGGCTTCGTGGTGGAGAGCGACAATGAGGTGATTGATGCTAAGGTGTTGGAGTTCTTCCAAATACGCTGCTATAAGGATAACAAGGAGGTGTACCGGCATGTCATTAGCGAGAGCAATGCCATTGGGGCGGGTGTGGGCACCAGCACAAAAACGCAGAAGGTGCGTTTCAGCATACGTGTCGAACCTAGTGACAAGGACGACAAGCCCATACAGTTTGACCAGATAGTGTTGTGGAAATCGGGTGTGCTCGATCTTGGACTGTCAAAGTTGAAACTTTACTATGCCTTTATGGAGGATAGCAACTCGCCTTGTGCCAATGCGTTGAGTTGCGGGGCAGTGGTGTTGAGCGATACAACTGGCACCAGCATCAATGCCAATGCTTGCCAAATGGCAGGGGTTGTAAAGGTGGCGGGGGTTGACGATAACCTGAGTTGCCTGGTTGATGGCAATCTTAACACGGCCATGACCATAGTGAACACTGTTGATGTGGGGGGGGGCTCGGTAATAGCGGTGAATATGGGCCACACACTTGACTTCCGTCACCAGTTGGGCATTGTGGTGGACCAAAAGACCTATGCTCTTGGGGCTTCGGTGGGTGCTTGGCTTACGGTCGAAACCTATTATAAGGGTAAGCCTACGGGTGATAAGTTTACCGATTGGAAGGTGCTCGGGGCCAATGTGATAGGTTATGGCGAGAAGAATTTGTTGCTTATGCAGCCCAAGGAAATGTATGACGAGATAAGGCTGACCATAGCCGGGGTGGTGTCGGCATTAGACGTTCAAAAGTTTTACGGCATATTCCTGCGTGGGGATATTGACAACGATGGCATTCCTGATTGTAAGGACACGGTATCGTGCAAAACTACAATAAAGGACATTGCTATTACTGATGTATGTAAGGGCGGCAGCATTACTGTAAGTGGGACAGGTACCTCGGAAACGGACTACCGTGTGGTGATGAAGGAGCAAGGGATAAATGACGCATTTACGACGAGCACCACTGGAGACTTTTCGCGAACTTATGTGATGTCGGTGTCCGGACGCTATAATTTGCTGGTATATGATGGCAGTGGCAATTTGCTGACCAGTGTGCCATATACGGTACACCCTAATCAGACGACTTGGCGCAAGAATGCTGCTACGGCCGACTGGAATGAGTGGAATAACTGGACGAATGGCTCACCCTATTGTTGTACAGATGTGGTCATTCCCTCGCAGGCGGTGCGTTACCCTGTGCTCAGTGTGGCCGAGTCTGAGGTGATGCGTGCTGACTTGTTTTGCTGCAACAACATTCATTTTGAACCGCAAGCGGCAGTGGGCGCACCACAATGTCTGAACTATACCAAGGCGTGGGTAGAGTGGGCGCTTGCTCCCAACCGCTATTACTTGCTTGCACCAACGTTGCACGACACCTATACGGGTGATGCGTTTGTGCCGGCCAGCATGAAAGGCGTGCAGACTGGTGATTACTTTACAACGCTTGATGAGACAAGTGCACCGCAAAACCGCTTTAATCCTATCATATACCAACGCTTGTGGAACAAGACGGCCCCTGGAAAACTGTTGGGTGATGGAACAGGCGAGCAGACGACTGTGGCTGTGACGCAGACGGAGTGGACCAACCACTTTAACCATCTGAAGCATTTGTATGGTTGCGGTGAAGGCTTTTCGTTGTGGGTGGATAACGATGCACTGCCCGCAACGCAGGTGTTCCGTTTCCGTTTTCCGAAGGAGCATACTGCCTATAATTATTACAATAACTATGACCGCACACAGCTTGCATTGCAGGAAACGGACTTTGACCGAAGTCGGGCAGGGCGCTTTGTGTATGAAGACGATGCAAACACCACACCGGAGAATTATACTTATAAGGGCTATGTGGGTGGTGGAGACACTACGCAGCAGCGCCATGTGTATAAGGGAAGCGTGCCGTTGACATTGCACCTTTCGGGCGAAAAAGCGGGTACATTCTTTTTGGTGGGTAATCCGTTTCAGAGTTATATCAATGTGGCTCGTTTGCTCAAGGGCAATGCTTCTGTCATAAAAGGTGTGAAGCTTTACGATGGTAATACTAACAATACCGCCGTGTTGGCTGATGGGCAATTGGTGGGTGATGCCATGCGCATTGGGCCGGGAGAGGCTTTCTTTGTGGAGACTGCTGAGGCTCAACAGTCGGTAGACTTGGTGTTGAACGGTGACATGCTGACCGATGAGGTGCCGGAGGAGGGGGCCGCCGCAGATGCTTTGTGCTTGACTCTGACGAGCAAGCATACGGGGCTTGAGGCTTCGGCGTGGATTGTGACGGGAACAAAGGGCTTGAAGGGCTCGGCCACCTTGTTTGATGCCGGGGCCAAGCCGCAGCTGGCTCTGTTCGCTCAGTCGCACGATGGGGAAGCTTGTGATGTGACGGTGTTTGATGGCAGGGCTTTGGACCTTGGCATATATGCGGCACAGCATGACACGCTGACTTTGCGCTTTGCTGCAAAGGGGCATACTGATTTGACGAACTATGCTTTGCTTGATCGTTTGACGGGTGATGTGTGCGCGCTTTATCAGGGTATGACATTGACGCTGAACACGTGTGGAACGGATTTGGGACGTTATGCCTTGGTGGCTGCAAAGACAGCCGTAAAATGTGAAACTGTTTGCCATTCTCATTCTTTGAGGGTGGTGGGGCATGACGTGCAGGTGCGTTCGGACGCGTCGGACCTATGTGAGTTGCAGGTGTTTGCAACTGATGGACGATTGGTGGCCACATCGCGTGCTGCACACGCGCAGTTGTTGGAATGCCGTGGTGTAGAAACTGGGCTGTACGTATTGCGCGTAACGGACGTAAAGGGCAAGTGCACCGTATACAAAGTGTGGGTGGATTGAATGAGATGTGTTGCTTGCTTTGCTTTGCCAAGTTAGGCTGCACCTCAGTAAAGTGAAAGAAAAAGTACACTTTTTCTTTCGCTTTACTTTCGGTTTGCACTAACTTTCCTTCGTCAAGTTAGGCTGCGGTTCGGAAATGAAAATGAAAGTCTTTGGACTTTCATTTTGCATTTCACTCACCTTGCACTAACTTTGCTTCGCCAAGTTAGGCTGCACCTCAGTAAAGTGAAAGAAAAAGTACACTTTTTCTTTCGCTTTACTTTCGGTTTGCACTAACTTTGCACCTAAAAACTCACGATGAGTGCTTTAGATATTATAAATAAGTATTATGCCGACAATGAGCCTTTGCGCAAATTGCTCATAAAACATAGCAAACAGGTGACGGATAGGGCGCTTAAAATCGTTGATAATCACCCCGAACTGCACATCGACCGTGCCTTCGTAGAACAGGCGGCCATGCTGCACGATATAGGCATATTCATGACCGACGCACCCGCCATTCACTGTCATGGCACGCACCACTACTTGATGCACGGCTATCTTGGCGGACAACTGATGCGCAAGGAAGGACTCGACAAGGTGGCGCGCGTGTGCGAACGCCATACCGGCACCGGACTCACACCTGAGGTGATAAAGGCACGCGAATTACCTTTGCCCGAAGGCGACTACCGGCCCGAAACACTTGAGGAACAACTCGTGTGCTATGCCGACAAGTACTACTCAAAGAGCCACCCCGACCGCATACGCTCTGCCGAAGATACAGCTAAAAGTCTCGAAAAATTTGGACACGAGGGTGTGGACATTTTCTGGAACTGGGTAAAGTTGTTTGAACCCGAATTGCTCCCCTCGGCCGGGCAGTGAACAACCTGCCCCGTAAGGCGCACCCGGCATTCACCCCGTATTATTTTCCCCCCCCTCCCAACACAATTCATGCGAAAACTATCTCTCTTCATACTGTCATTGCTGACCACATTATGCGTTGTGGCCAGCCACTTGCGTTTGCAGCCACAGCAACCGGCTGTGCCAGCAGTACACGACAGTGTGACGACTGACACCACAACAACCAAACAAACCGCCGCCACACCACGCACCGCAGACGCAAAGCCGCGTGTGCCGAAGGACGAGGCGGCCGCCACGGACACCACACACCGCGACTCGATGAAAGTGGACACCGTCAAGACCAAACCAGGCATTGACTCACCAGTAGAATACCAGGCTGCCGACTCCATGGTATACGACGCCGCCAGCGGACTGGCCTACCTTTATGGCAAGGCACAAGTGAACTATCAGAACATGCAGCTGACGGCAGCCAAAATATCGATGAACATGGACTCGAGCATGGTGCATGCTGAGGCCCGTGCCGACTCAACGGTGGAGGGCGGGCTCGACGGACGTCCGCAATACACACAGGGCACTGACCAATATGACAGCGAGCGCATGTCGTTCAATTTCAAAACCAAAAAGGGCTACATTCTCAACGTCAACACCAAACAAGGCGACGGCTTTATGACGAGTGAACGCTCAAAACGTGCCGCCGACGGTACACTCTACCTCGAAAAGGGGCGTTACACCACTTGCGATGCCAAGCACCCGCACTTTTATTTGGCACTGTCGCGTGCCAAGGTGCGGCCGGGCAAGGACGTGGTGTTCGGACCGGCACACCTGGTGGTGGAGGACGTGCCACTGCCGCTGGCCATACCCTACGGCTTCTTCCCGTTCAACAAAAAGTATTCGTCGGGCTTTGTCATGCCATCGTATGGCGACGAAACGAGCCGCGGATTTTACCTGCGCGATGGTGGCTACTATTGGGCCATCAACGACTATATGGACCTCAAGGCCCTGGGCGAAATCTACACCAAGGGCTCGTGGGGCTTGAGTGCCGAGACCAACTACAACAAGCGCTACCGCTTCCGCGGCAACTTCTACTTTAGCTACTTGCGCACGGTGGAGGGCGAAAAGAATATGCCCGACTATGCTGTGACAAAGAGTCTCAAACTGCAATGGACACACACCAAGGACTCGAAGGCTATGCCCAACACCACCTTTTCGGCACGTGTGAACTTTGCCTCCGAAAACTATGAGCGCAAAAATCTTGAAAGCATGTACAACCCCCTGTCGTACACGCAGAGCACCCGCGCCAGTTCGGTAAGTTTTGGCCACACGTTTACCAACATCGGGCTAAGCATATCGGCCTCGGCCAACTTGACACAAAACATGCGCGACTCCACCATAGCCCTCACACTGCCCGATGTGAGCATATCCTTGGCACGCTTTTACCCCTTCCGCCGCAAGCACCAGGCGGGAAAGGAGCGGTGGTACGAAAAGATTTCGATGTCGTACACCGGACAAATGTCAAACTCCATCACCACCAAGGAGAACCTGCTCTTTAAGTCGAACCTGATAAAGGACTGGCGCAATGGCATGCAGCATCGTGTACCAATCGATGCCACCTTCCAGCTGTTCAAGTACATCAACATATCGCCATCGTTCTCGTTTCGCGACATCATGTATGCCTCACGCATCAACCGCTCGTGGAACACGCTGCTGCAGCAGGAGGTGTGCGACACCACCTATGGCTTTTACAACCTCTACGACTGGAATGTGGGCGTAACAGCCAACACCACGCTCTATGGTTTTTACAAACCCTGGAAAAAGCTCTTCGGCGGAAAGATTGTGGCCATTCGCCACGTGTTCAAGCCCGCTGTCACCTTTAGCTATGCGCCCGACTTTACCGCCTCGCGCTATGGCTACCGCAAGGAGTATGAGCGCACCGATGCTTCGGGTAATTCAACCATGGTGGCGTATTCGCCCTACTCAAACGGCATATATGGCTACCCCTCGGGCTCGAAGCAGGGCTTGATATCGATGTCGGTGTCGAACAACCTCGAAATGAAGGTGCGCTCCGACCGCGACTCTACGGGTTACCGCAAAATATCGCTCATCGACGAACTTTCGGCCTCGCTGTCGTACAACATGGCGGCCAGCCGCCAGCCGTGGAGCAACCTCAGCACACGACTGCGACTGAAGTTGGGCAAGAACAAAACCTTCTCGATGGCGGCTGTGTTTGCCACCTATGCTTACAAGTTCAACGAAAACGGCCAGGTGGTAACCTCCGACCGCACGGAATGGAGCTACGGCCGGTTTGGACGTTTCCAAGGCATGTCGCAGAACTTGTCGTACACGCTCAACAACCAGACGTGGAACAAGTTGATGGATTTTCTGCACGGACGCCGCAAGGCTGACAACTCGGCCAAGGACAACACTGCAGACGCTGATGCCGACGATGTGGAAGATGCCAATGTTGACCCCGACTTGAAGGCCGCGCGCAAGGGTGGACGAAAACCCAAAAACAAGGCCAAGGTTGACGCCGATGGCTATCTCACCTTCAGCATGCCATGGTCGCTCACACTGTCGTATGGCATCACCATGGCCGAGGACCGCAGCCGGCAAATCAATGTGCGCCGAATGCGCTACCCCTTCTCGTTTACGCAGACGCTCAATGCTTCGGGCTACCTGCGCATAGCCGAGGGGTGGAACATTTCATTCTCGTCTGGCTACGACTTTGAAATGCACAAGTTGTCAATGACAACCATGTCGCTCTCGCGCGACTTGCATTGCTTTGAAATGTCGGCCAACGTGGTGCTCAAGCCTTATTCGTCGTTCAACTTCACCTTCCGCGCACGTGCCTCCGAATTGGCCGATGCCTTGAAGTGGGAGAAACGCAGCTCTTACTCAACCAACGTGGAGTGGTACTAAACGAGGGTGGAGTGGGGGAGTGGCCCATGCTGCACGTACATACATTCATTCATTCTAAAGCATAACACTACATACCAATTTAACAGACACAAGTTATGAAACTGAAATCACTCTTTGCTCTGGCGGCAGCTACTATTGCAGCCGCAGCCTTTGTAACGTCGTGTGATGACGCAGACAACGACTTTCACCAGTTTTACTGGCAAGGCACACATAACAACAACGCACTCATTGTTTATGCCGACCAAACAGAGGACTCAATCAATGTAACGAGTACCGACACTTGGACATATACTTGCGAGAGCGACTGGATGCAGATGTCGGTTAACGGCAAGCCTGCTCCCGACACACTCGTGGTGCGCAAGGGCTACATTGACCGCAGCCGTGCCACTTTCACTTTCACGCCCAACACTACGGGCCAGGAGCGCACAGCCTCTTTCACGCTGACAAATCCCACCAAGCACATGGGCTCATTCAGCCCCGTGTTTACGCAGAAACCTTATCTGAACATCAGCTTGCCGGTTTACGACAGCACTACGGGCACTTTCACACTCAAGAATATCAACTCTGAGGGTTTGCACAGCGCTACCACCAAGGATGGGGTTACCCACACAGCCAAACCGGTCATCACCTTTACGGTGTATGCCGATGGAGCCGAACTTACCGGATTTGATGATTGCGACTGGCTTACGCACACCCTTTCGCCGGCCGACATACGCAAGAATGTGCTTTGCACCGACACGCTCAAGGTGTCGCGCAACACTACGGGCCATCAGCGCAGCGTGACGCTCACGCTCAAGTCGAATGGTGTCAGCACTCCCATCACGGTA
>UMHE01023082.1_pt1 | contig 20286 bp, 9 predicted proteins | sample 1965451 | NCBI WGS metagenome assembly UMHE01 (sample SAMEA4836090, study PRJEB28245) | human gut metagenome | biome: gut microbiome; material: fecal sample | place: Denmark | collected 2008 | reverse complement strand
TGAGAAGATTGGTGCAGAGCCATTGCCAATTCTCTCTGTAGGTTTGGCTTGCCAATATCAGAACCGTGATGATGACAAGAACGCTCACGTGGCAGTCGATGACTTGCAGAGCTACATCGACGATGCACTCGACTTGATTGAGTTTGCCAACGGTCCTGTCACCTCCAAGTGGGGTAAGCTCCGTGCCGATATGGGTCATCCAGCACCATTCAACCTCAAGCAGATAGGTATCGGCAACGAGCAGTGGGGACCTATGTACCCTGAGCGTTTGCAGAAGTTCATGGAGCAGATTCGTGCTAAGTATCCTAAAATCAAGATCTGTGGTTCATCAGGTCCTTCTGCCGATGGCAAGGATTTCGACTACGGATGGGAGCAGATGCGCAAGTTAGGTACCGACCTCGTGGATGAGCACTACTACAAGAGCCCAGAGTGGTTCCGCAGCAATGCAGGCAGATATGACAACTACGACCGCAAGGGTCCTAAGGTATTCGCCGGCGAGTATGCCGCCCATGCCAAGCACGACCCTAACTCTTGGGAGGCAGCTCTCTCAGAGGCAGCCTTCATGACTGGCTTGGAGCGCAATGCCGACGTGGTATATCAGGCTACCTATGCTCCTCTCTTCGCTCATGTCGAGGGATGGCAGTGGCGTCCAGACTTAATCTGGTTCGACAACCTCACTTCTGTTCGTTCTGCCAATTACTATGTGCAGCAACTCTACGGCTTGAACAAGGGTACCAACGTATTGAAGCTCACCGAGGATGGCAAGGCAGTGGAAGGCAAGGATGGTCTCTATGCCACCGCTTGCTACGACAAGAACACGAAGAGCTACATCGTGAAGATTGCCAACACATCGAATGAGGAGAAGGACATCACCGTCACCTTCAACGGCTTGAAGAAGTTGAACGCCGGTAAGTTGACTCTCCTCCATGCCGATGACATCCAGGCAGAGAACAAGATTGACAACAAAAATGCCGTTGTACCTGTAACATCTGATGTCGAGGCAAACGGCAACGTATTAAACGTGAAGATGAAAGCAAACAGCTTTGCTGTTTATCGCTTCTAAAGATAAATTTCTTTCTGTTATCGTTGTTATAACAGACACTATTAAGCCCTATCTGTTTCACGACAGATAGGGCTTTTCATATGCTAGCAATACTAGCTATAATGCAAGCATAAAGAGTAACTTTCTCCCTAGAATTCCAACACCATCACCTGACGAGGACGGAGTTTCACATCCTTATTGATAAGAACGGTGCGACCATTTGTCACATCCGTAGCCTTGTCGTGCGAACCGATAATCTCAGCATAGCGAGATACATTCAGCTCGTTCGCCTCGTTCTTGCCATTGATGATGGTCATCACGCTCTTGCCTTGGTATTGGCGAGCGATGACATACACGCCCTTCTGAGGACAGAACTGGGTTTGCTTACCCTTGGTAATCACCTCGTTGCCTTGACGCCAGTGGAGCAAGCGACTGAGCCAATTGAACATCTGGTTCTCGGTTTGGGTACGTCCCTCTGCTGTAAAGGCATTGTGCTTGTCGCCAGCCCATCCACCAGGGAAATCCCTGCGCACATTGCCATCGGTTACACTCTTGGTGCCGTTCATCAACACCTCTGTACCATAATAGAGTTGAGGGGTACGGTTGATGGTGAGCAAGAGGGCTAGCGCCTGCTTCAATGCCAAGGTATCCTTGCCCTCACCCAAGAAGCGATCGGTATCATGATTCTCCACAAATGCCATCACACTCTTCGGATTTGGATAGAGATAGTCGTAGCAGAGCACGTTGTAGATGCGGTTCATGCCATTCCACCAGTCATCAGTTTCCTCATGCTTGGCACTATTGATGCGGTCGAAGAAGGCGAAGTCCATCACGGTCTTCAGATAGCTGTTCTTCTTGGAGAGTTTGCTGTCTTTCTGCCAAGCTGCGGTATAGGCAGGTTCGGTTACCCAAGTCTCACCTACTGTATTGAAGTGAGGATATTCATTGTCCAAGGTCTTCATCCAAAGCGCCATTCCATCTCGGTCGGCGTATGGATAAGTATCCATGCGAATGCCATCGATTCCAACGGTCTCTATCCACCACTCGCTGTTTTGAATCAGGTATTTCATCACATGAGGGTTTCTTTGATTCAAATCTGGCATTGAAGGCACAAACCAGCCATCAACGGTCTCATGGAGATCTACCTTGCTGGCGTAAGGATCCAAGACTGGAGTCAACTTATAGTTGGTTTGGAGATACATATCATTGACCGTGCGGCTGCCGTCCATCGTACCTATCTTCTTCTGATGCTCAGGAGTCTGATACTCTGGCATCAACCACTCTGGGGTATTAAACCAATCCTTTGAAGGCATATCAGCTACCCAAGGATGCTCGAAACCGCAATGGTTGAAAATCATGTCCATCACCACCTTCAAGCCCTTCTGGTGTGCTTCGTCTATCAACTTCTTATACTCGGCATTGGTACCGAAACGAGAATCCACCTTATAATAATTGGTAGTGGCATAACCATGATAAGTGCTATTCTTGCCATCATTAGGGCTGTCATTCTCCAGCACTGGTGTAAACCATAAAGCGGTGACACCCAACTGATTAAAATAGTCAAGATGCTGACGGATTCCCTCCAAGTCACCTCCATGGCGAAGGCTAGGAGCCGTGCGGTCACAAGTCTTGTCACGCATCGTCTTGAAGGCATCATTCTTAGGATTGCCATTGGCGAAGCGGTCAGGCATCAACATATAGAGTACGTCCTCATTGGAGAACCCGATGCGCTTGTCACCAGGCATCTCACGATTCTTCAAGAGATATTTTACTTTCTTGGTTTGCTTGCCTTGCTTGAAGTTCAAGGTCATTTCACCAGCCTTGGCACCATCAAGATTAAGATATACCAAGAGATAGTTAGGCGAATCCAATCTTGCGATAGAATCGATGCGAACGCCTGGATATTGAACATCAACATCGGCATTTCGCACATCCTTTCCATACACCATCAACTGGAGTGAGGCATCCTTCATACCTACATACCAATCGGTAGGTTCAATGCGATCCACATGGACCGCAGCATTCATACTTACAGTTGTACTCATAAGCATCATGAATGATAAAAGTTTCTTCTTCATCATATAATCTTTATTATATAGTTTACAAATACATCGGGAGATAGCTCTATCTACTTCTGAAAGAGAATCAGAGCCGACTGACCATCGACCAATACTTCCTTGCCCGATACTTCTCCCAATCCTGCTTCATCGATAGTTCCATTGCAGCACGCGATGGTATAATTTCCCTCAGGTATCGCCATCTCCTTCGCCTCCTTGTTGAAGTTGTAGATGACGACGATAGTCTTCCAAGCATCTATCCCCTGCAAGTCCTTGAGCAAGAAACCAACGAGGCAATCTTGCTTCACGTCCTTACTATTCACCGCTGGCAAGAACGCCAAATGCTGACGCACCTTATCGCCTGTTGCGAGGCGGAAGGCAGGGTGATTCTTACGCAACTGAATCAAGTTCTTGTAATAAGCGAAGAGCTGTGGATAACGATGTAAGTTGTTCCAATCCAGATGGTTGATGCTATCTGGAGAGTTGTAACTATTGTGTACTCCCTTCTTGTCACGAAGCATTTCCTCACCACTCAGGATGAAAGGCACACCTTGTGAAGTGAAGACGGCAGTCTGTGCAAGTTGGTCGATACGAATCAACTCTGCTGTGCGCTCCTTCTCCGGGATATTCTTGTCGGTGAGCGATGGAATGCTGGCTTTCAAGCGATCGACCAAGCACATGTCGTCATGGCAACTCACGTAGCTGATTTGCTCCGTAGGATTGTTGGTCCATGGCTTCTTGTCATAGTTGACCTTCGTCATATCCACCTGTGGATGAGCGATACCGCCCACGATGCCGAACTTCAAGCTCTCTTCCTCGCCAGGGATTCCTGCCAAGAGAGCGCCCTTATGATCATCGGAGAAAGGACCACGGAGAGCATCACGCATATCATCACTGAAGGCACCTATCCCATTGAGTTGCTGAGTATTAGCCTTCATAGCCAATTTATCCACTGGATAAGCACAAGAGCCTGCGCTCCATCCCTCACCATAGATATAGATGGAAGGATCAATCTTGTTGACCTCGGCACGAATCTGCTGCATTGTCTCGATGTCATGCACGCCCATCAAGTCGAAGCGGAAGCCATCGATATGATATTCATCAATCCAATACTTCACGCTTTCCAACATGAACTCACGCATCAATGGCTTCTCGGAAGCCGTCTCATTGCCACATCCCGAACCATCGGAATACTTGCCGTCAGCCGTCTTACGATAATACATATCAGGATAAGTCAACTGGAAGTTGCTGTGGTCGATGTTGAAAGTATGGTTATACACCACGTCGAGGATGACACGGATACCCGCCTTGTGAAGAGCCTGCACCATCTGCTTGAACTCCTTGATACGAGTCACGGGGTTGTAAGGGTCGGTGGAGTAACTGCCCTCTGGCACATTGTAGTTCTTAGGGTCGTAACCCCAGTTGTATTGAGGAGTGTCCAACTTGGTTTCATCTACCGAAGCATAGTCGAAAGACGGAAGGATATGAACGGCATTGACACCGAGATTCTTCAAGTGTTCTATCGCCTTTGGCTCCGTCAAAGCCAAGAACTTGCCCTTGTTTTTCAAGCCAGAAGAGACATCAATGGAGAAGTCACGCCAGTGCATCTCGTAGATGACGAGGTCGGCAGGTGACTGAATCACAGGACGTTGGTCATTTTCCCATCCTTGCGGATTGGTTTCTGCCATATCCACGATGGCACCACGCATTCCATTCACTCCCACCGCCTTGGCGAAGACACCCGGTGTCTCCCCCTTGCCGATGTCAAAGGTATAAAACTTGCCTTTCAAATCGCCCTTGACAGTAGCTTCCCAGCGATTTTCACCACTCGCTTTCATCTTGATGGTCTTAATCGCCTTTCCGCCCTGTCCATCTTCATAAATATGTATCTCAACCTGTTTTTTCTTGTCTATTTGAGTCGTTGCACCCGTCATTCCATCTAGATTGACAGTTGTCGGTGCATTCAATTTGAAAAGAGTTTTTACCTTCGAATAAATCATTTCTCCGAAGGTATCTTGAGCCATAAGCAGTTGAGGGATAGCTGATAGCATAAGAGATAAAGAGATAGTTTTGATTACTTTCATACGAAATTAGTTTCTACTAATAGCTACATTTGTAAAGAAAAAGCAGAATTAAACACGCTCATTTTGAGCGTATTTAATTCCGTCTTGCCCATCGCCCGGAAATACGCAAACGTCAGAATGCGTAAATCATAGGCGAAGGCTTGAGCGTGTATTAAGTTATATATATTATTGTCAAACAACTCTACTTGGCAAGCAAAGAGATGGCGAAACCACCACCACGTGCTTCCTTGATCTTCAAGACATCACCCTTCTTCACGGTCTTGTGAACAATCTGGTATGCCTTTGGATTCTTCTCATAATCAGCATTGGCTGCATCCTGGTAGATAGCACAGTTGTACTTCTTGCCCTTGTCGAGGAAGTCGAGCTTCACCACGGCTGTACGAGCAGTGGCATCAGTCTTACCACCTACAAACCAGTTGTCGGTGCCCTTTGCCTTACGAGCTACTGTGATATACTTGGCTGGCTCAGCCTCCAAATACTTGGAGTCATCCCAGTCGCAAGCTACGTCACGGATGAACTGGAAGGCATCGTCATACTTCTCATAATGCTCAGGAAGGTCGGCTGCCATCTGCAAAGGACTATACATCACGAGATACAAAGAGAGCTGACCACAGAGGGTGGTGTGAACGAAACTCTTGTTATCGCTCCAAGTAGAGAGCTGAGTCTCGAAGATACCAGGAGTATAATCCATAGGACCACCCTGCAAACGGGTGAATGGCAACATCACTGTATGATAAGGAACAGAACCGCCAAATGCCTCATACTCAGTACCTCTAGCGCTCTCATTACCTACCAAGTTAGGCCATGTACGGCAGATGCCAGTAGGACGTGTAGCCTCATGACCATTCACCATGATGTGATGCTTGGCTGCTGTCTCGATGACACGCTGATAGTGATTGTTCATCAACTGGCTGTAGTGATACTCGCCACGTGGGATGATGTCGCCTACATAACCGGTCTTCACTGCATCATAACCATACTTGTTCATCAAGTTGAAGGCATCCTCCAAGTGGCGCTCGTAGTTGAGGGCAGAAGCGGAAGTCTCGTGGTGCATCATCAACTTGACACCCTTGGAGTGTGCATAGTCGTTGAGCATCTTGATGTCGAAGTCTGGATATGGAGTCACGAAGTCGAAGACATCGAGCTTCTGATGACCGAACCAGTCCTCCCAACCTTCATTCCAACCTTCTACCAACACTTCCTGAAGTCCGTTCTTGGCTGCAAAGTCGATATATTTCTTCACCTCCTCATTGGTAGCAGCATGTGTACCATTAGGTTTGCACTTGCTATAATTGGTGACACCGAGGCGAACTGATGGAAGGTCATTGGTATAGCTCCATGTCTTGGTACCTACAATCATATTCCACCATACACCACAATACTTAGTAGGGTGAATCCAAGAGGTATCCTTGATCTTGCAAGGCTCGTTAAGGTTCAAAGTCAACTTGCAAGAGAGCATGTCACGAGCATCATCGCTTACCAAAACAGTACGCCAAGGGGTATTGAATGGAGTCTGGATGAATCCCTTCTTGCCTACAGCATCTGGTGTCAACCAAGACTCGAACACCAAGTTCTTGTCGTCGAGGTTGAGGTGCATGGTAGGATAATCCAAACAAGCAGCCTCGTGGATATTGATATACAAGCCGTCCTGGGTCTTCAACTGAAGAGAGGTCTGCACACCGGTATCAGAAAATACGGTGGTAGAAGAATTGCTCTTATAGGACTCACGATTCTTGGAGATGACCGAGCGAATGCCAGTCAATGGAGTAATCTGATATTCATACTCCTGGGTATCGTAATCACCTGGAATCCAATAAGCGGTATGGTTGCCCGTCATGGCGAACTGAGTATGTTCTTCCTTGATAACGAAGTAGTTGAGCGATTCCTGCTGAGGGAACTCATAGCGCAAGCCCATACCATAGTCATAGACACGGAAACGAATGGTGATGTTGCGCTTGGAAGAAGCCTGGTTCAAGTTGACCTCCATCTCATTGTAGTTGTTGCGGATGGTAGCAGTCTCTCCCCATACAGGTTTCCAAGTCTCATCAAAGGTGGAAGTCTTGCTGCCGGTCTCGGTGAAACCGTCCATCAAGTCAGTCTCCTCCATGCCTTTGCTGGCATGCTTGTCCTTTGCTAACTCCAAACCGAGATGGGATGGCTTGATGACTGTCTTTCCCTTGTAGGACATCTCGTAAGTAGGCTGTCCCTTGTCGCTCAAGGAGAATGTCAAGCAGACATTGCCATTAGGCGACTTCACTGTTTGGGCAGCTGCCAACATAGGGAACAACAGACCCATCAACAAAACGCTGAATTTCTTCATATTTCTAGTTATTATTAGCTATAATACACCAGACTAAGGTAGCTATGCAATCTCAGTCTGGTATCATAATTATCTCATTAATTTCTTCCTGCTTGTGAAATCATCTCCGTCACCTTATTCATATAAGAGGCATCCTTCGCCAAATCCTCGATGTTGAGGTGCATACGATAACGCCAGTAATGCTTAGGGTTGGCAGGGATGTTGATGCGCTCGGCATTGGCATCCGCCAAGCGGAGATTCTCGTCGATGGCAAGCCAATCCTGGATGCTCAAGATGCAGAGCATGGATGGAGAGGTGAGATGACGAGAGATGATGTCCTTGGCAAGCCAACCTGGAAGCGGATGAGGAGCTGGACCTTGACGATAGAGCATCGTGTTGTAATACTCCTGGGTACGCTGGATGTTCTCATCCCACCACTGACGAAGCGTTGGCATATCGTGGCTGGAGATGGTGCAAACCGAGCGGTATGGGTTGCGGCTCAAATGGCCAAACTTCACGCTAGGATCCTTTGGCATACTCTGCAACTCAAGGCTCAATATCTTCAACTCATTCATCACCCAAGGTACGCAATCAGGCACCATACCGAGGTCTTCGGCACATACCAACATACGGGTAGCCTGCACCAACTTAGGCAACTTCTTCATCGCCTCACCATACCAATACTGGTTGTTGCGACGATAGAAGTAGTCGTTGTAAAGGCGGTTGAACGCAGCCTTGTCATTATCATAGAGCGACTCGAAGATGAAGTCGAACTGTGCGGAGATACGTGGGTGGAACAAGCCTGGGTTGCGATGGTCACGAACGAAGAGCACATCGCTGATCAAGGCATAGAGACCATCACGGAGCCAAATCTCCTTTTGGTCGGTAACGCCCTCGAAGAGAGCCTCCACCTTCTTCTGCGTGTTCACCTCTGGCTTCATCTGATAACGCTCGTCATCCAAGCGGTCGAGATACTTCTCCTTCACCTCGTCGGCACGCTCATGGAACATACGATTCAATACCCAGTCGGTGATGAATGGACGAGTGAAACGATCCTCCTGGAAGTTCAAGCCGTAAGACTGGATTTCCTGTGAGGTCATGCCCAAGGCTGGCGCAAACTGTCCGAGCAAGCCATGTACGCTATCCACCGGAATCTCCCAAATGCGGAAGAAGCCCAACACGTGGTCGATGCGATAAGCATCAAAGAACTTCGACATGTTCTGGAAACGGCGTACCCACCACAGGCAGTCGTCCTTCAACATCTCATGCCAGTTGTAAGTAGGGAATCCCCAGTTCTGACCATTCACAGAGAAGTCATCAGGTGGCGCACCAGCCTGACCATTGAGGTTGAAGTACTTAGGTTCCATCCAAACGTCACAACTATAACGGTTGACACCGATAGGAATATCACCCTTCAAGATGACACCCTTCTCCTTGGCATACTCGTGAGCCTCCTGCATCTGCTGGTTCAGGATGAACTGCAAGAAGTAGAAGAACTCGACATCCTTGTATGCCTTGTTCTTAGGATCGGACAAAGCCTTGCGCTCTGCCTCATCCCAAGTATTGTGGTCAGCCCACTTAGAGAAATCAGCCGTGCCATTCTTGTCGCGCAAGTAAGAATACTGAGCGTAAGGCACAAGCCATTGTTCTGTCTCCTGGAAGAACGCCTTGAACTCGGCACTCTTCATCATCTTTTCACCTTCCTGATGGAAGATTTGGTGCAAATAGTTGATTTTGAAATCGTTTACCTTCTCATAATCAATCTGAGGAAGAGCATTCAACTCCTCTCTCGTCTTCTCAGCCTCGGCACGCTTCTTGGCATCCTTCAGCTCAGGCAACGCATGGAGGTCGGCATACTGAGGATGGATGGCGAAGATGCTGATGCAGCTATATGGATAAGAATCGGTCCAAGTATGGGTGATGGTGGTGTCGTTGATAGGCAGAAGTTGCAAAACCTTCTGTCCAGTCTTTGCCACCAAGTCGATCATACTCTTGAGGTCACCGAAGTCACCGATGCCTGCGCTCTTCTTGCTTCTGAGCGAGAAGACAGGCACGAGTGTACCGGCTAGCTTGCGGCTCCAACGCTCCAAGAACGACTGGTTCAACTCGTAAGAGATCAGCGTGCCGCTCTTCATCTCAGGGATTTCAAGGCTGCGGTTGTAACCCGTCTCCCAAGTGCTAGCATCTTTCTTATCATTGATTGCCACAAACTTGTATTCCAGGTAGTTGACTGCCAAAGCCTCCACATTGATGTCGGTAGCCCATTCGTTGTAATCCTGCTGTACCATAGGGATGGCACGAGCCGTCTCCCAAGCACCCAAGGCTGGGTCGGAGCCAACGATAGCGAGATGTTCTCCATCACGAAGTTGAGGAGCACGCACAATCAATCGGATTGTCTTAGCGAAGGCATTCTTCTTCACCTCAGCGGGTTGCTGGTGGCTAATACAGTCTGTAAACGCACTGCTATAGAGATAAGAATCCTCTGGAATATCGTGCCACTGGTCGTAGAGCGTATAGACACTCGCCCGCTCTGCCGTGCAGTTGAGCTGGTGTTTCACCACCTGCCACTCACTCTTGCAGCAAAATCCATCACGTACCACACTATAATAATAGGTGCAAGTCTTGGATTTAGGGGTTACATCAAGGTCATATACCCATCGTTGACCATCGGAAGTGCGCATCTTATGTTGCACCTCCTTTCCGTCTATTGTAATATGGAGGACAAGTTCCTCTCCATAAACGGTTTTATAATCTACATTAAACTGAAATACCATACGTCTTTCCTAAGGTTAGTTGTTATACGTTGGCGAAGTTACTCATTTTTCTACAGATAGAATAACTTTTTGCGCGAAAAAAACTAAAAAGGCTGCGCAATCGGTTGCGCAGCCTTAACATTGTCACACTTATTGCTTAGTTTTGATGATGGATACTGACAAAGCGCCACAAATGAGCAAGATGCCAGCCACTATCATCATATCACTCTGATGAGAACCTACGAGGCTTAAAACGGCTCCGCCGCAGATGGCTGCCACAATCTGAGGGATGCAGATGGTGCCATTAAACAAGCCGAGATAAGCACCCATGTGACCATATCCCTGCAAGGCATTGGTCACGAAGGTGAATGGCATCGCCAACATGGCTGCCCATCCAGCGCCAATCATCAAGAATGGAATGAACTGGAGATACTTGTCGTGGAAGAAAGGAATCAAGGCGAAACCAATACCACCGATTATCAAGCTCACGGCGTATGCCATCTTGGTATTCTTAAACTGAGGAAGGACAACAGCCCAAAGCACACTGCCCACAGCCTGGACGGCGAAGAGGATGCCCACCCAGTTGCCAGCTTCCTGGAAAGGTTCGGAAGAAGGGTCGGTGGTATTCCAAACGGTCTCGGCGATAGCACCCGTAGAGTAATTCCAAAGATAGAGGAAACCTGACCAGCAGAAGAACTGAACCAAGCCCACCTTCCAGAAAGTGGAAGGAGCATTCTTCAAGAGCGTAATCCAATCAGCCTTGCCTTCCTCTTCCTTTTCCACGTCACCAGCCACACCATTATAGGCAGCATATTGCTGAGGATTCCACTCCTTCACCTTCATCGTGGTATAGATGACACAAAGAATCAAGATGGCTGCACCGATATAGAATGACCAGATCACGGAATCAGGCACTACACCCTTGGCAGCATAGTTCTTGATACCCAAGAACGTGAAGAGGAATGGGAAGATATATCCAGCCACAGAACCTGCATTGCAGAGGAAACTCTGAATAGAATAAGCTTTTGCCTTCTGCTTCTCATTGACCATATCGCCGACCAACATCTTGAAAGGCTGCATCGCCATATTGATGCTGGTGTCCAAGAACATCAAGGCTATCAAACCGAAGAGCATCGCACCACTCACGGTCAAGCCCAACGAACCGGCGTTTGGCAACAAGCACATCACCAAGACAGCGACTGTGGCTCCTATAAATAAATAAGGTATGCGACGACCGAAGCGACACCAAGTCTTATCGCTCAGCGTACCGACGATAGGTTGCACCAGGATTCCCATCAGTGGAGGGAGAATCCAGAAATAACTCAAGTTGTGTGGGTCAGCACCCAACGTAGCAAAGATTCGGGAGATATTGGCGCTCTGAAGGGCGTAGGCGATCTGTACCCCGAAGAATCCGAAGCTCAAATTCCAAAGCTTCCAGAAACTCAAATCAGGTTTTTGTGTCATTATTTTAATATTTATAATTTATCACTTATACTCTATCTCGTGGTTCCTCTCACCACAAGCCTTGTTCTTACGACTCTTCTTTCCACCTCGTCACTAGGGATAGAGCCTTCCACTTGTCCGATGAGGATATTGGCAGCTTCCTCGCCTACGGCAATACCTCGTTGTTCCACGGTGGTAAGCATAGGGTCGCAAGCCTTGGCACGATCTCCATTGGTAAAACCACATACACTGATGTCTTCCGGCACCCGGAAACCCATTCGCTTGGCGGTATAGAGAATACCGATTGCCGTATCATCATTGATGGCAAAGAAGGCATCCGGTCTATCTTCCATATTGAGAATCTCTGGCGTAATCGCCTCAGCCTGTGCTCGATTATCACAAATACGTACGTGGGGGGGTAATTCCTTGAGCCCGTGTTTCACCAAGGCATCATGATAACCATTGTATCTGTTTTTGGAGATTTCCAAGTTCATCGGCGAACCATAGAAAGCTATCTTCTTACAACCCGTATCAATGAGATGCGTCACTGCCGTATAGGCGCCCATATAGTCATCGACCACCACACGAGAGCAGTTGACTCCCGTACAGATTCTATCGTAGAAGACCAATGGCACACCATTGTTCATCAACATTTGGAAATGGTCGTATCGCTTGGTGTCCTTGGCTTGCGACACGATGATGCCACACACCTTATTCTTATAGAAGTCATCACAGATGGCTACTTCCTTATCATATCGTTCATTGCTCTGCGCCACCATCACACGATAGCCACGAGCACGTGCCTCTTCCTCGATGCCAGAAAGCACCGACATAAAGTAATAATGGACGAACTCTGGCACGATGACTCCTATCACCTTCATCGTTTGAATCTTGCTATGGCGCAAGGCCTCCCCGATGATGTTGGGATAGAAGTTATGTTCACGAGCATAGGTCTGGATTCGTTCCTTTTGGGCAGCACTGATGCGAGGGCTGTCCTTCAAAGCTCGACTCACCGTGGCGATGCTGACGCCCAGGTCGCGAGCAATATCTTTCATTGTTATAGGTATCTTCTCATTCATTGTCTTTAGTTATGCTGCAAAATTAGAGAATTATCCGTAATCTCGCATCATTTCGTTTGATGTAAATCAAGAAAAGCGTGCGCAAACGTTTGCACACGCTTGAGCAAAAGTACGACAAATTCTCGAAACGACCAAACACCTAAGAAGAGATTATTATTAAAAAACTTGAAAACATTGGGTAGTCTCGATATTTATTGCGTAATTTGCGCAACAGAAAAGGCGACTCCCGGATGTGAGAGTCGCCTTTTTGTAATTATGATAATCAGGTTATGTACTATTTGATTTCACCAGTACCAGTCATAAAGTTGAAAGATACCTTTTGACCTTCAGTAACCTTGACACGTGGCTTTTGATCGCCACCATTTCCACGCATCTCTATCTTACCATCTCTAACGATGAACTCTGTTTTCCACCATTCGAAATCACCAACTTTTACACAGAGGCGAAGTCCATCGTCTTCATCAGCCGCATTAGCAGACAACGCTGGTGTTTCAAAATTTCCCTTTTCAGTAGTTGGAATGCTACATTTAAGGGCACTATCGAAATCCCATTTACCTCCTGCGGCAGTACCAAACACATAAACTTGCGGCTTGGTAAACTCAATCTTTTGGGTATCACCATTTGTCACATGGATGAGATACCAACCAGCATTTGTGATTTTCAGATTGCCACCAGCATCTACAATACCTGCACCAGCTTCATCATTAATCTTCTCAGCACCGATGAATCCGAAATCGCCACCCGCCCAAGCAGCTTGTGGAGCAAACTTGATCTCTTCATTCTCATGCAAATAGATAATTGTCCAGAAGTCAGTATCGCTGCCATTTACAGGGGTAAGTTGTTTCCAATCACTTTCTGTTTTTCCCCAATTATATTCACTACCAGTAAGGAACAAATCGTCATACTTACGGGAAACTGAATATGTCAAGTTATTGGCATCGAAAGTAATTTGCCATTTGTTGGCACCCTTGATAACCATTGACTTCACGCCGTTAGGTGCATGGGCAGCATCATCACCAGTGTAAACCAACAACCCTTCCGTGGCAGAATTGTCTGCGGTTGGACTACCATACACACTCTTGTTGATTTCATCCCAGTTTCCAGACACGAAGCTACTTGCGCCATAAATACCATAGTAATTGCTATCACCAGTTGTGTTGACTACAGCTTTATAGATGCCACTGCCCTCGGCAGTCTCTTTCATATAAACAGGTGCAGTAGGATCCCATCCTTCTTTACCATTTTCTTTGAAATTGCCAAGAAGGTAATAGCCTTGCGGATCTACATTTACAGGTCTTGGGGTAACTGAACCTGTTGTTTCACCAGCCATATCGATTGTTACAGCATCACCATTCGTAAGGATGGCAGAAACGGTACTTTTAACATCAATATTGCGTTTCACGCCAGCTCTTGAGTTATTCTCCGTTTCGACAATGTTATCCAAATCTTGCGCCAAGACTCTGATATATCCCTTGGCATAATCTGCATCTACCGTCTGCCCATTGACGGATACCGATTTAACGGCATAATCAGAGATATTGGCACTGGACGAGGTGATTTTTACCAAATTGACATAAGAGTCGTATTGGGTGGTAGCCATGTTGACATCTGCCTCTTCACCAGCAGTAAAGGTCACACCATATTTGGCAGCAGCCTCTTCTGGAGAGTTTGTTTGAGGACTAGCCCAATCATCGTAGTCGCCATTGCAGCTGGCGAGTGTCAAACTCGCCATGACTGCTAGACTATATAATATATTCTTTTTCATCGTTCTTACTTTTTTGAAATGTTACTTTACTTCGGCTGTCTCTTTATCAAAGTTCACATAGAGCTTTTGACCTGGACTGCAAGAAATACTGAGCTTTGAATCGATTTCAGTCCAACTTTCAAGCATATTAGCATCACGCCAGTAAATTACACCATCCTTGATACTGAACTCTGTTCTCCACCACTCCAAATCAGGAACAGTCACAAAGGCGCGAAGCTCGCCGCTAGTTGTAAATGCAGGAGATTTCCAAATACCAGAAGCATCAGCTGGTGCTGTCAACAAGAAGTCTGGCTGAGCATCTAAGCCATATTTAGCATCTACAGCTGCACCACAAATTGTAGCTTCAGCCTTCTCGAAATTCAAGGTATATTCCACAACATTCTTAATGTCATTGACAGAAGCTTTGATATAAACAAGATACCAACCTGCATTAGCAACCTTGACATTGTCATTGTCACCAGCAGTAACTCCAGCACTGATATTATCATTGACAGAGCTAAAGCTAGAATAGCCCATAGAATACTCACCACTATTCAAGGCACACTTGAACTCAGCTCCTGCAGGGAAGTAAGCCAAAGTGAAATACTGACCAGACAAGTTATATGGCTTAGCCATTTTCTTCCAGGAGCTCCAAGAATCCTGAATGGAGGAACCTACGATGAACAGATTCTCAGGAACCTTTGCTTTCTCTGCTTTATATTCAGCCAACACACTAGGCAATTCGATGACATTGGAGAAACTTTCACCAGTGCCAGTGTTGTCTATGATGGCACGCAAGCGAAGATAGATAGGCATTGGTGTTGCATCAGGGAACTTGGTGTCAGGATTAGCTTCCGTGAAGAGTTTTACGATAGAGTCGTTCAACTCATTGGTAGCCACATTCATGCTGGCGGTGGTAAACGAAGAAAGTAATTCCTTAAAATTACCCGTTCCGTTCTTAAACTGAGGATCGATGGCTACTTGTACGAAATAACGAGTAACATAAGGCACACCGCCATAGTTTGGTTGGTTACATGTAAGCTGCAAACCTTCTGAACTCGACAAATCGTATGTATTATTAGCTGCATTTGCAGGCACATTCAGCACAAAGCCATCCTTGGCATGGCTAGTGTCCAACGTTGGATTGCTATCAATATCCTTGTCACATGAGGTGAAGCCAAGGGCAATCATTGCCAACAAGGAGAGCAACCAACTTTTATAAAGCATTATCTTTTTCATTGTCATAATCATTAATTATTCAATTAATATTTAGGGTTCTGATGCATATTAGGGTTATTGCTTGTATCCTTCGAAGGAATAGGATAGACATTAAAGTGCTTATCTACAGATGTTCCCTTGGAAACACCACCCTTGAAATCCCAAATGTACTTGTTGCCTGCAAACTTCTCAAATCTGACAAGGTCACTGCGTCGGCGTCCCTCCATATAGAATTCCTTACCCCATTCATTAAGCAACACATCCAGATTGACAGCAGAGACTTGTGCAGCATGAGCGCGGTTACGCAACTCATTGATGTCTTCCTTGTCTTGTGTGCCATTAAGGCGATACTTGGCTTCCGCACGTGTCAGATAAATCTCTGCAAGGCGGAACAAAGGTATGTCTGTGTCAGAGAATTTTCCATCAGAAGGAGTAGAATTATCAGAACGTGAATTTTGCCACTTCACGACAGAGAGACCATTTGTGAAACCAGAGATTTGATCTGTTGTCAATGTTCTGAATCCTCCACCTACACCAGCATACAGTAATGCACGGTCGTCATGAGCGATTCTGATGATGTTCTTAGTACTACCGCCCAAAGCTTCGTCGGCAGCGATGACCTCAGCCTCTGTCATCTTGGTTGGGTCAGAAGCTGCTCCAGCGTCAGCGAATGTTTTGCCGTTAGTATATGCCTCATAGGCCTCTTTATATTTCTTTGTTTCACTAAGCATCTTGGCTAAGTTGTTAGCTTCATTGTTGTTCTCGATGTCAAGGAAACGAGTTGCAAGAGCCTTACGAGCAAAGTTGCAGCTCCACATGTCGGATGTACCTGCGTATGGCATTCCACTGACACGCATACTATTAATCAAATAAGTAGAACCTGCATAGGCCTCAGTCTTCTTACCATCCTGACGAATAGGGAAGATGATTTCCTTCATCGCCTGCTCGTTGTAGTCATTGTCACCCATAAACACCTGCTCATAGCCAGAATAGCCATTCTTTGCTTCACGACAAAGTTCGTATTTACCTGCGTTGTCGACGAGAATCTTGTCGCAATAATCAATCGCCTTTTGGTAGTCCTTTATCTGACCATCGGTATAAACTTCAGAGTTAAGAGCCAGGCGAGCATGGAGCGCGTATGCAGCACCACGATCGGCGCGACCAAAGTTTGCCTTGTTGTTAAAAGCACCTACTTCTGCTAGTTCTGGCTCTATTTCTGTCAATTCCTGGTCAAGCCAGCTATACAAATCGACACCAGCTTTCTCTTCTGGCAAAACTTCTGGGTTATATACCAGTTTGAAAGGTGCCTTATGGAACAAATCGAGGAAATACCAATAGTGCAAAGCACGAAGGAATCTCACCTCAGCTCTATACTTTTTGTAGTCATCACCTTCTCTGGTTTCTGTTTCGGAAAGATATTGGTTGAAAAGAGTGATATCATATGCCAAACGCTGATAAGCCCAGTTGACACGATCGCTAGCTGCCGTCCAAGAGATGTTGGTGAGAGCTGGAATGTCATTGTCATTCTGCCAAGCCCAAATACATTCGTCAGAGCAAAGTTCCTGGAGATTGAAGGTGGTACGGTAAAAACCGGTCTCGCCTTCATCTGCACTGATGTCCGACTTACCGGCAGGACCAGCTTGTCCCGTAAGTCCCAATGTGGCATATTGCTTTGCCAACAATTCCATATCGTCATAGGTCTTCTTTGACTGCGGATCAATTGAGGATATATTCAATTCATCTGAGCAAGAGGCCAATCCCAAAGAGAATAGACCTACGACCGCCATATTCATAAATATATGTTTCATAATGCTATATTCCTGTTAAGTTTAAATATTAAGACTGAGACCTAGCTGGAAACTCATTGGACGTGGGTATGGATTCTTATCGATACCATCAGCCACCTCTGGATCTAGGCCCTTGTACTTTGTGATAATGAATGGGTTTTGTACAGTGAAGAACACACGTCCTGAACAATGAGGTGTGCGAGTATATTTCACCAATGGTCCGAAAGTATAACCCAATGTGATATTGGAGCACTTCAAGTAGGAAGCATTCTGCACAAAGTAATCACTTCGATAGTTGTAGTTACCATACGTACCAAGAGCTGTCCATCCTAATTCTACAGCCTCCGGTGTTGAGTTTCTCCAAGCACTGTTGGAGAACACTTTACTAAGCTGTGCATTGTTAGACAAGAAGTCATAATATACATAGTTGCCAAGAGAAGCATGGAAGGAAGCACTCAAGTCCCAGTTCTTGTAAAGGAACTTAGTGGTGAGACCCATGATGACATTAGGCGCAGGACTCTTGTAATAGTAGCCATCAGACAAGTCTATCTTGCCATCAGCATTTCTATCAACAAACTGTCCCTCGATAGGTTTTCCATTCTCATCGTAAACTTGCTGGTAAACGAAGTATGAGTTGACTGGTTTGCCTACCTTGTTTCTTTGGATGACCGTGCCGGTACCTCTTGAGATGGTAGAGCCTGTATCAACATAATCTGCATAACCTGCAGACAACTCGGTAATCTCGTTATGGTTCCATCCTACGTTATAGGTTACATCCCATGTGAAGTCCTTTGTGACAATAGGCTTTACGTCAAATGCCAACTCCAAGCCATAGTTTTTCAAGGAGCCAATATTTTGAAGCTGCAAGTCGCCAGGTACCGTACCAGCAGGAACAGGAACGGTAGCCAATAGGTCGGTGGTCTCGCGATAATAGCCATCAACATTGAAACCAAAACGTCCGTTCAAGGCTGAAAAATCCAAACCTGCATTATATGATGTGGTCTTTTCCCAAGTCAAGTCCTTGTTATAGTTGCTAGGACGGTTGGTGTAATGGTAGGTATCACCGAAAGGATATTGGGCATAAGAGTTACTACGCACATAGAGAGGCATATAGTAGAAGTCATCGATACCATTCTGCTGACCTGTCTTACCCCATCCCAAACGAAGTTTCAACTCGTCAATCCAAGTGACATTCTTCATGAATGGCTCATTGTTGATTTTCCAAGCCAAGGCAGCTGCAGGGAAGTAGCCCCATTTCTTTCCCTTGCTGAAACGAGAAGAACCATCGGCACGGAATGAAACCGTAAGCAAGTAGCGGTCAAGCAACGTATAGTCCAAACGGCTCAAATAAGAGACTAAGCTGTTATGAGTTGTCCAGGCAGACTCAGAACGCAAGGTTGGATTGTTAGCTACTCCTGTTATCTGATCTGTTCCCTGACCTTCAGAATAACCACTGCGATGGTAGTGGCTTTGCTCTGCGCCAGCCATAATGTCAATGTCATGGGCGCCGAACTTGTGGCCATATTCCAAATAAGCATTGCCTACAATGCTGTACTTTCTGTACTTTGTTATACCATGCCAGCCAAAGTAATTATTAGTAAATGACTCGTTGGCGATGTCGTCTTTTTGGGTGGATTCCGTATGCTGGGCACCAAGACTAGCATGTATGTGCAAGTCTTCGAATCCGTGGATCTTATAGTCCATCTCCACGTTGCCAGAGTAGTCGTTAGATCTTGCGCCTATATGCCTCTGATTCAGCAAAGCTACTGGGTTTTTAGGTGCATAGGAGTTTGGAACCTTTGCCCATGTCTTGTCAGCAATAGGACTATTGCCTGGTTTGTCGCCTAAAGTTTGGTAATAGCCGCCAGTATATCTAGCATCTGCCCCTGTGATATATACAGGACGTGTCGGATCCATAGTCAATGCACCTTCTATGGCACCACTTGCGTCAGCATAACGATCTTCCTCATACATGTATTTGGCTGCAATATTGAAGTTCAAATGGTCATTGAGGAATGAAGGAGCCAAGTTGGCTGATACATTTCCACGGTGCATCCAGCTAGTCTTTACAATACCATTTGCATCATTGAAGCCTACGCTTACACGGTATGGCATATTTTTGAGACCACCCGTCAGACTAACACTGTGATTTGTAGAAATAGAAGTGCGGAAAATCTCGCTTTGCCAGTCTGTATCCGCATTGCCCAAAGAAGAAGCGTCAAGTCCACTAATAGAATTGACCAGTTCCTTATACTCTGCTGCATTGAGGACATCATATTTCTTCTGAATCGTAGAAACGGTTACATCGCCATTATAAGATACCTTGACACCTTGATTCTTGCGACCTTTCTTGGTTGTAATGATGATGACACCATTAGAAGCGCGAGAACCATAGATGGCTGTTGCCGAAGCATCCTTCAACACAGTGAAACTCTCGATGTCGTTAGGGTTAATCATCGCCAAGATGTTACTCATACCATTGGCGGTGTTATTGTCGATAGGCAGACCATCAATGACATACAAAGGGTCGTTGCTGGCTGAAAGAGAGGCGCCACCACGGATACGAATCTGCGCACCTGCTCCTGGTGTACCACCAGCAGTCTGTACATCAACACCAGCAACCTTACCAACCAACATATCTGATGCGTTGTTGGTAATACCTTTAGAAAGCTCATCAGGTTTGATGGCTGTAACCGAACCCGTCAAGTCGTTTTTCTTTGCACGACCATAACCGATAACAACAACCTCATTCAAGGCTTTCTCATCATCTGCCATGGTAA
>UMHE01013371.1_pt1 | contig 20950 bp, 19 predicted proteins | sample 1965451 | NCBI WGS metagenome assembly UMHE01 (sample SAMEA4836090, study PRJEB28245) | human gut metagenome | biome: gut microbiome; material: fecal sample | place: Denmark | collected 2008 | reverse complement strand
GACGGTCTCATCCACATCACAGACCTCTCTTGGGGCCGCGTAAACAACCCTGAGGAAGTAGTGAAACTTGATGAGAAGATCAAGGTTGTAGTTCTCGACTTCAACGAGCAGCAGAAGAGAATAGCTCTCGGTCTGAAGCAGCTCACACCTCATCCTTGGGACAGCCTCGATCCGGATATCAAAGTCGGTGACAAGGTTAAAGGTAAAGTTGTCCTCATCGCTGACTACGGCGCATTCGTTGAGATCAAACCTGGCGTTGAGGGACTTATCCACGTATCTGAGATGTCTTGGTCTCCAAGACTCCGTATCGCTCAGGACTTCCTGAAGGTAGGCGACGAGGTAGAGGCTCAGATCCTTTCTCTCGACAGGGAAGCAAGAAAGATGTCTCTCGGTCTGAAACAGCTTACTCCTAACCCATGGGAGAGCATCCGTGAGAAATATCCTGTAGGTTCACAGCACAAGGCTGTTGTCCGCAACATCACCAATTTCGGTGTATTTGCAGAGCTCGAGGACGGTATCGAAGGACTCGTTCACATCAGCGACCTCTCTTGGGACAAGATCAAACATCCGTCAGAGATGGTTCAGGTAGGTGATACTATCGACGTAGTTATCCTCGACTTCGATGAGGCTAACCACAAGCTCAGCCTTGGCCACAAGCAGCTTCTTCCTAACCCATGGAACGAGCTCGAGGCTAAGTATCCTGTAGGAACAACTGTTGAGGCTACTGTAGGTTCTGCTACTGACAAGGGTGCAAATGTTGTACTCGAGGACGGTACTGAAGGATTCGCATTCAAGAAGGACCTCGTTAAAGAGGACGGCAAACAGGCTCTTGAAGGTGAGAAACTTCCTTTCGTAGTTACAGAACTCAGAAGAAGCACCAGAAAGCTCTTCCTCTCACACCTCAAGACTTATGCTGACGTGAAAGCTGAAAGAGCTGCAGCTGAGGTGGACAACACCAAGAAGACAGTCAAGATGATCAACTCCAACATTGAGAAGACAACTCTCGGAGATATCGATGCTCTTGCTGCCCTCAAGGACAAGTTCGAGAAAGGTGAATAATTTTACATTGAAGATAATGGGCACTGCTTCGGCAATGCCCGTTGTCGATAGATTTCAGAGCGCCCACGTACTTGAGGTACACGGGCGCTTGTTTTTAATAGACTGTGGCGAGGCCGTGCAGCGTCAGCTTCTACGTAACCGGGTCTCGTTGGCCAAGTTGGATACCATCTTCATATCCCATATCCACGGAGACCATCTGTTCGGGCTTTTCCCGTTGCTTTCCACGCTCGGGTTGTCCTGTAGAATCTCTCCCGTGGTCATTTACGGGCCGAAAAACCTGGAACCGCTTCTTCGGTATTTCATTTCCTATTATGGAAAGGGAATCGGGGTGGACATTGACTTCCATCCTCTTTCACTCAAGGAACCGCAGGTGATCTATTCGACGAAGTCGTTGGAGGTCTTGGCCTTTCCACTGAATCATAAGATCGAGACTTATGGCTATATGTTCAGGGAGAAGCGGCCTCAGATGAACGTGCGAAAGGAAATGTTGGAGAAATACGGCTTTACGCTCGCGGAAATCGGGGCATTGAAAAGAGGGGAGGATGTGCTCAGGCCGGCAGGTCGTGATGACGGGGCGGATTTCATGTCCGGTTTCGTAAAGTATTCAGGCACGGATGAGCCGCTGCTTATAAAGAATGAAGAGGTGGCTTACCTTCCGTATGAGCCGAGGAGTTACGCATATTGCAGCGATACGGCTCCTTTCAGCGAGCTTCCGGGTTGGGTGAAAGGCGTGAACCTTCTGTATCACGAGGCGACATATCTTCAGCAGTATGAACAGCAGGCCAGATTGCGTTATCATTCGACTACTGTCCAGGCGGCCCAGTGCGCGCTGGAAGCAGGTGCAGGCAAGCTTGTCATTGCCCATTATTCGTCCAGATGCAGGGATGCGATGAAATATCAGGAGGAATGTCGTGCGATTTTCCCTGAAACTTATGCCGCCAATGACGGAGATGTGTTCGAAATAGTGTAATTTTGTCGGCAGGGAAATTCACGGATTTGTCAATTATGAAAACATATAAGGTTGTTGTAAGTGCAGCGTTGCTGCTTCTCGTCTCAATGTTGGTGTCGGCTGTTCCTGAAAGCAGTATGCCGCAGAAGAAGTATATATCCCAATATGCGGAAACCGCGGTCAGGGAGATGTACCGTTCCGGTGTTCCGGCCAGTATTACCCTTGCCCAGGGACTTTTGGAGTCCAGATATGGACAGTCTCCATTGGCAAAGGAAGGAAACAATCATTTCGGTATAAAATGCCACGACTGGACAGGCAAGAAGATGTATCACGATGATGACAAGAGGGGAGAGTGTTTCCGCGTTTACAAAACCGCCGATGAAAGTTTCCGTGACCACTCTGATTTCCTGCGTTACAGGGACAGGTACAAGTCATTGTTTGATAATGAAATAACTGATTATAAGGCGTGGGCCTATGGTCTTAAGAAGGCCGGTTATGCCACTGATCCTGCTTATCCTGCAAAGCTTATAAAGATTATCGAGGATTATCATCTGTATGACTATGATACCATGAAGCCGGAGAGTTTCCAAGAAGGCGGAACAGTGGCTGAAAACGTATCTGAGAAGACAGCCGGGCAGAAACCGGATACTCATAGGAAGAAATCTTCCCGTAAGCATAAGCGTTCTGTGGTGAAGGAGGAGAAGATTCCGGTATCTCCGCTCAGGTTGGAAGAGCCTAAGAGGGAAATGGCCGGCAAGGCGGCTGAGGAGTTTTCATTTTCATTGACAAGACAGCTTTTCTCGAAAAACGGGGTGCCGTTCATTTATGCTCTTGAGGGCGAAAGTTACAGCAGCATTGCCTCTGATTATCACCTTTTTACGCGTGAAATTCTCCGGTTCAATGATGCTCAGGCAGATGAGTCTCTCGCTCCCGGTACCATTGTCTATCTTCAGGCAAAGAAGGTCCGCACGGAAAGAGGACTGGACAAGTATATTTCTGATGAGGGTGGGGAGTCATTGAGGTCTCTCTCTCAGCGTTTTGCAGTGCGTCTGAAGTCATTGTGCAAGCTCAATGGACTTGATGCTGATTATGTTACCGTTTCCGGTGACGAACTTAGATTGAGATGAAAAAAGCATTGACAATTACAGCCTCGGTGCTGGTTCTGTTGGCAGTTTCCTGGAAGGTGGGCACTGAAGTGTTTGACCGTAAGGCACCGTGTTTTTCTGCGTCTGCGGAAATCTATGTCTATCCTAATATGACCAATGCGGATGTCCTGGAGGAGGTTATAGAAAAGTGTGATCCGGTCTGGAAGGCTAGTGTGAGACGTTCTTTCCGGAAAGAAGGACTCGTGAAAAGTGGAGAAAAGGGATATCGCAAGTGCAAGACAGGGCATTATGCGATTTCTGAACAGAACAGTTCGATTTATGTGGCGAGGATGCTGAAAAACGGATGGCAGACGCCTGTGAATCTGGTGCTTTCAGGAAGCATAAGGCAGAGGAGTGCGCTGGCGAGGAAAATCAGTAGTCAGATGTTGCTGGATTCTCTGTCTGTAATCGATGCTTTGGGGGATTCTGTGCTTTTGTCCAAGTACGGGTTCAACAGGGAAAATGTCTTCGGGCTTATTATGCCTGACACCTACAAGGTTTACTGGACGGATTCTATGAATGTGATTCTGGATAAGCAGAAGGCCGCCTGGGATGCGTTCTGGACTGAGGAGAATCTGACCAAGGCCAAAATCCAGGGACTTACTCCCGTGGAAGTGAGCACGCTGGCCAGCATTGTCCGGAGCGAATCGAATTATGTGCCTGAGTATCCGATGATTGCAGCGGTCTATCTGAACCGTCTCCACAAGGGTATGAAACTGCAGGCCGATCCGACGGTGGCATTCTGCTATGACTATACATTGAACAGGATTCTCAAAGCTCATCTCAAGGTGGATTCGCCGTACAATACCTATAAGCATGCAGGTCTGCCTCCTGCGCCTATCTGTTCGCCGGGCAAGGATGCGATGAATGCTGTTCTCAATCCGGCCGGCAGTAAGGATATCCTTTATTTCTGTGCCAGCCCTGATTTCAACGGCCGTCATCTTTTCGCGGCCACATATTCAGAACATCTCCGTAACGCCCGCGCCTTCCAGCGTGCCCTAACAGCCAGACTCAGAAATCGTTAATGCTAAGTCGGCCACGTATGGCGGCTTAAAGAATCTTGCTGCCCGGACTGGAGTCCGATCCTATGATATCTTGGAAACAAGGTATTCGCGGAGTAGGCTCCAACGGTAGTATGGGCCTGGACCTAAGGCTGGAATCGATGTCTCGGACTCGTTGAAAAGGAATTTTACCAGCACTTCGCCCTTCTTGTTCCTGTAGAAAATCATCTGGAGGTTCGAGGCCATCGGCATTCCTTCGAATGAGTACCATTCCCCGTCGATGGATTTCGCCATCTTCTCCTCTTTTTCGAAACCTGCCAGGCGCAGTAGGCTTAAGATCGGCCCCAGACCGGCATCGTGACCGAAACGAAGGTCCGCACAGTGCCCGTTTCCGCCCATTGCGGCGTCGGCTTTCTCGACAATGTCCTTGAGTACTCTTGCGCCGATGAGGTCACGTGACCTGCCATTTTCGACCGATGCGTTCATTATCGTGTAGAACCTCACATTGTAATATGAAAAGATGCCGTAAATCTCCTCAGTCGTAAAATGGCGATAGATGTATGGGTCCCGGATATCAAGACATTGACCTATACTGCCGGCATTCAGAAGCTCCGCGAAAAACTTCCGCGCGCCGCCCTTCATATACTTTACCGCCTCGTCCGCATCAGTGGTCAATGCAGTCAGCAGCCTTGTCGGGTCCAGATTGGCATTGAGAACAGAGTCTCTCACGAACACCTCGCGCGAATTGTCTTGCGGAACACCCTCGTCATTGCACAGATACTTGGTGAACCGCTCGCCGGCATCCATTGTAATCTCAAGAGACGGATTCTCCCGACCCAACTCCAGGCAGAAATTCGCCATGCTCTGGATACAGCGCGGCACGGCGGTCGCCACACAGTACACTTCTTGTCTGTCCCTCTGATTGAAAAGCTCAGGGCACCGTCTGTATAGACGCCCGGCAATATCCTGATGCTGCCTGGCACCTTTATGAGTAAGATAGCCTATCTGACCATCGTGGGCATCTGCGATTACCTGCATGTCACCCAGAACAGATTTCCCCTCATCAGTCAGCAGGTTGTGCGCATCCAGAGAGTCCAGAACAGCCATCGGCGACCTGAAAAAGTATTCGGCACAATGATACCTGCTGCCATGCCTTCCGTAATGACTGACATAAAAAGGCTTGAAGCCCTTCGGCGCGGGCGTGTCAATGATTTTGGACGGAGCCTCGTAATTATAAAGTAGAGGAGCGCTTCTCTCAGGCTTCTCCTGCAGGAGTCGCATCAGTTCCTGCTTGTTCTGCGCCGGCTGGGCCAATGCGCTTGTGCAGGAAAGAAAAACAATAAATATGTGGCAAATTCGGTTCATAATCCGCAAAATTAGAAAAAACTATTGCAAATATAAAAATCTTGCCATATCTTTGCAGTGTACTAATAAACTCATACACTATGATACGAATTGAAAAATTAGGTTTCAGCTACGGACAAGTACCCGTACTGAAGAACATAACCATGAACCTGGAGCCCGGGAAAATCTACGGACTCCTCGGTGAGAACGGAGTGGGCAAGACCACTCTGCTCACATTGCTTGCAGGACTGAAGAAACCATTGCAGGGAAGCATTGACATAGACGGCTCGACTCCCTACAGCCGCACACCGCAGGTGCTGGAAAATCAGTTCTACCTTGCTGACGAAATGCTGTCGGTTCCGATGAAAGCTGCTGAATATGCGCGGATTACGGGAGAATTCTGGCCGAATTACAAACAGGACACGTTCGAGGAAATAATGGAACTCTTCGAGAATGTCTCGGACAAGAAGATGAACGAAATGTCCACCGGCCAGCTTAAGAAGACCTATATATCATTGGCCTTGGCGCTTGGCTGCAAGTATCTGTTTCTGGACGAGCCTACCAACGGGCTCGACATCCCGTCCAAGGCGCAGTTCAGGAGCGCATTGATGAAATACACCGGCGAGGACTCCACGATAGTCATATCCACCCACCAGGTAAGGGACTTGGAGAACATCATTGACCCGATCATCATTCTTGACCGTCAGGATGTCCTGCTCAATGCCAGTCTCGAGGAGATTTCCCGCAAACTTTATTTCGACTACGGCACGCAGCTCCATCCGGAATCGCTTTACAGTGAGCAGCTTCCGGGCGGCTTCATCCAGGTCTATCCGAATGCGGAAGGCGCTGACAGCAAGGTGAATATCGAGGCTCTTTTCAATGCGGTCCACCATAATAAAGAATTCATAAAAGGCCTGTTTGCCGAAACATTGTAACACATATCGCCATGAACAATACATTTTCATTCAGCCGTTTCGGCCGATTCTTCAAATATGACTTCAAGAGATGGACATCATCATACGGACTTACGCTCATGCTGATGTCGCTCGCCCCGGTTATCCTCTATGTGATAACTCTCTGTTACTCACTTATTTTCAGTCAAGAATGGGGAACGCCTGGTCTGACATTCAGAGTCTCCGTTTTCTGCTTCGTCGCAGTCGTGCTCTTCATAACGTATCCTAAAAATGTTTACGGCTACATCACCGAAAAACGCGCAGGATCGATGCTGCTGATGATACCGGCTTCGACATTAGAGAAATTTCTGTCAATGATGTTGAACACATTGATAATAGTTCCTGCAATCTTCGTCGGGATATATCTTGCGGCTGACGGCCTGATTTGCCTGTGTGACAGCAGTTGCGGCGGAACACTTGCAGCATCATTCACAGATGCATTGACCCGGATCGCTTCCTTCGCCTACACCACTGATTCCCCTATCAGGGTGAGCATGTTCTCGATCTACATGCAGTTCGCTTTCGCCATCCTGTTCTTCCTGCTCGGCGCATTGCTCTTCAAGAAGCATAAGATTCTCTATCCGATACTGATATTCATAGGGTTCAATATGGTTATGAGCATGCTTTTCGGACTGCTGTTCACGACCGGACTTATAGATATGGATACTTTGATGAAGTGGAGCCAACTATTTGCAGGCAAATATCTTACAGATCCGGATTTCATCTCCTGGGCAGTGCCTTTCGCCAATGTGGCAGCGACGCTTTGGGATATCCTGGTAGTCTCCGCATTTGCTTGCGCCGTGTTCTTCAGACTGAAAACGATAAAACATTAGTATTATGGAATTTGATGTGAACAGACCGATATATCTTCAGATTTACGACACGATTTGCGACCAGGTGCTTTCAGGAGCGCTTGTCCCGGACGGCCGTATCCCGTCAGTGAGGGAGTACGGGGCCCAGCTCGGCGTGAATCCGAACACGATAATGCGTACCTACGAGAAACTGACGACTGACGGAATAATCTACAACAAGCGCGGACTCGGCTTCTTTATCTCGCAGGACGCCAGGGAAAAGGTCCTGGAATACAAGAAAACAGAATTTGTCAATGAAACAGTGCCCAAAATCCGCAGACAGCTCCAGCTTCTCGGATTCGGCCCGGAAATTTTTAATTAAGTCAATGATTATGAAAGCATTAAAATACATTTCGGCCATAGCGCTGGTCGCTCTCGCAGCCACATCCTGCGTCATACGTTTCGACAAGGACAAAATGCTCAAGGCATTGGAAGATCATAAAAAAATCATTGAAGACTACTCCATGTCTGTGGAGCATTCTACGCAGTCGGCGGAGGACAATGTCGAGGACAGCTGTGATGTATGCTGTCAGGATGACACTGTCAGCGTAGTGAAGGCAGAATGATTTTCTGAAAAAATCGGGACAATGTGATGCAAGATTCTGAGAAATGTGTATTTAAGAGAGTGGAAGACAAAACTAAAAGATACAATATTATGAAAAACAGAGTTTTAGCATTTATCTCAGCAACATTGGCAGTGGTCGCATCAGCGTCCTGCACCAAGAACGACTACCCATCATATGATGAGATAGTCCCGAATGCAGTAGTTACGGTCAAGCCGGAAGGTGAGGGCAGCGGCTTTTATCTTCAGCTCGACGACAATACCATCATCAAGCCGGTAAACAATCCGAGACTTCCATTTGAACTCAAGGAGACCAGGGCATTCATAAACTACAAGGTGGTTTCAGAGGAAAAAGGCGTCCAGATGGGCCATGTGAACTGGATTACAGAACTTTACACTAAGCAGACAGTCGAGAGCAAAGGCAAGGACGAGGACAAGGCGGAGTACGGAAGCGACCCTGTCGAGCTGGTGAACGCGTTCCCTACCGTATGCGAGGACGGATACCTGACCCTCAGATTCAGAACATTGTGGGGCAGATTCTCCAACGTAAAGCATAAGGTGAACCTGGTGACAGGCGTGGACAAGTCTGATCCGTATCTGGTAGAGTTCAGGCACGACAAATGCGGCGATGTCAATGAAGTAGTTTCTGACGGCTACGTGGCATTCCGCCTGGACAAACTGCCTGATACTGAGGGCAAGACAGTGAAACTCAGAGTGAGATTTACCGCTTCTTCAGGCGAAACCAAAATCGCGACATTCGACTACAAGACGAGGAAATAAAGCATTGTCGAGTAGCATTGTCCCGCAAAAGTAATTGATGGCAAAGGAATTGCAGCGGTGGCAGTCATGAAGTTCAATTTAGGTACAAGCAGCGAAAAGAGACTTGTCAATGATATCCGGAAAAGGGACAATGCGGCTATAAAGAAGCTGTATGACACTTGGTCCGGATACCTTTTCGCGTTGTGCCGGAGGTATATCTCGGACAAGGACATTGCCGAGGATATCCTGCAGGAGAGTTTCATGAAGATAATTTCTTCCGTAGGCAGTTTCGAGTGGAAAGGGGAGGGCTCCCTTAAGGCGTGGATGAGCCGGATTACGGTCAATGAGGCTCTGCAATATCTGCGCAAGCAGAAGAAATGCAGTTTCGTGGAATACACCGACAATCTTCCTGATACGGATGACGCTCCGGACCCGGATGTAAGCCGGATTCCGCAACAGGTCATAATGGACAAGATCCGTGGGCTTTCGGACGGTTACAGGACCATATTCAACCTTTATGTGTTTGAGGGGAAATCTCATAAGGAAATAGCTGATATGCTGGGTATTACTGAGAGCACTTCGGCGTCCCAGTATCATCGGGCGAGGAAAATTCTCGCAAAGGAACTCACCGAATACATGAAGCGTGAATCATAAGAATCATAAGATAGTATGAAACAGGATTGGACAGATACATTGAAACAGAAGATGGCGGGCTACGAAGAGCGGCCGTCGGATGAATTGTGGGCTGCGCTGAGCGAAAAGGCCGGACTGCAGGAAAGCCGCAGGAAGGTCATCCCTGTCTGGTTCTGGGGGCTCTCCGCCGCCGCTGCGCTGATGGCGGGAATCTTTGTCGTTACTAAGGTCAATGATAAGAGTGTCAATGCTTTAGGCGGCATTACAGCGGATGTGGCAGTGTCCGAACCGGTTGATGCTGAGGTGTCGGAACCTATAGACACTGCGGTGCCGGAATCTGTGGAAAGGACATTGGTTGAGGACCTGGCGGAAGTGAAATCCGCTGAATCGGTATCATTGGCAGATGTGGCGGTCGGAAGAAGGCAAGAGGCTGCGAAAGTCGGGATAAAGCAGATGGTGAAGGCCAGAAAAGCCAAGTCGGCACTGATAGCGGAAGCTGTTCCGGTCGAGAGCAGAGTTGGCGCTGTAACTGAGGATGTTACATCAGAGAATACCGAGGAATATGCGGCAGCGGTCCCGTCGGAGAACCATGATGCAAGAGAAGCCGCGACGGTAGAAAGCGACACGGTGGAGCAGTCTGAGCCGGCGATGTCCTGGGACGAATACCTGAAGGAAACTCCATCAGAAAAAGCCAGGGCGAGGCGCTCAGGCGGATTCTCAGCAGGAATAGTGGCGGGCGGCGCAGTCGGAGGCAATACGTTCGGGAGCAAACCTACAGCCATGGTCATGGGGGCAAACCCGTTGGCCGCAGGCGTAACCAAAACCGACTGGATAGACAAGGACTCCAAGGCCTCGGCCATCGTTTACAATCAGCCGGAAGTCCAGGAGGAGTACTCTCATAAAATCCCTGTAAAAGTCGGATTGACAGCGAGATACAATATTACCGGCAGACTCGGGGTAGAAACTGGATTGACTTATTCCATCCTCTCCTCCTCAGTCAAGACCGGCAATAGCGAAACTGGAAAAAACTGGAGCACAGGCAGTCAGACCCTCCATTACATCGGCATTCCGCTGAACATTTCCTTCAACATCCTGAATTCCCGTTATGTCAATATTTATGTCACCGGCGGCGGCATGATGGAAAAATCCATTTCCGGCAGCATCAAGACAGACGAATACGTGGACGGGAAATTTGACAGGACATTGACGACAAATATATCGCCCAAAGGTCTGCAGTGGTCGGTCAACGCTGCAGCAGGCATCCAGGCGAATATTCTTCCGCAACTCGGCTTCTTCGTGGAGCCCGGAGTAAGCCATCATTTCAAGAACGGCTCCCGAGTCCGCTCGATCTACACGGACAAACCCACCGATTTCTCATTGGGCTTCGGACTGCGCTATTCATTCGGAAAATAAAATATGGGGCTTTGTCGGTGAACGATAAAGCCCCATAATTGTCTGTTATCCAGTTTAGAAGGAGAATGACACGCCTACGCCAGCCACGATGCTGGTGCGGTAGAAATCATCCTGCCCGGTGATTGCAAGGTTCTCCGGAGTCAGTTTTCCGGTGATTTCCGGTGAAAGCGGCAACTGTGAAACAACAGGAGCGAGCTTTCTGTAGATCAGCTCCCCGTTTGCACCGTAATCCTTCTGCTCCTTGGTGAAGTGCAGGAAGAATGTCTTATAAACACCGAGGTCGATATTGATCCGGCTGTTTACGTGGAACTGCGCGCCAATACCGCCGGAAATTGAACTTGTAGAGTAACTCATGTCCGAGATGAAACGTGCGTCATTGCCGAATCCGAATGTGTTGCTGTTGGCGCCGATACTGAGAGTCAGCAACTTGCATACATCATACTCCATACCGCCGAGAATCTCGAATGAGTTGTGCTTCAGATAGTTCTGCTTGTCATTGAGACCGGTTTCATTATTGTACTGCTTGGACTGCTTGTCGAAATAGTAGTTGAAACCGAGAGCCACTCTGAAATTCGGTTTTACGGAATACTGTGCACCGAGGTTAAGGTTGCCCGGAATGTCCGCGGCGATCTGTTTGCCGTCATCGAACTGCGAAATTCCTGTGCTGTTCTCTTTAGTGGTATTGTCCAGACGTACCTTGGTGTTGAACTCGTAACGTGCTGAGAAATTGAACTTTCCTGTCTTGTAATCCACGGAAATGATAGGGGTCCAGGCGATGTCTTTCTGATGCGCGTCCAGAGCCTTGTCACTTACGAGTTGTGATGCCATAGGAGCGATCTGGTCAGCCGGCACCTTGCCTCCTGTCAATGAAGAGATGGCGCTTGCCAGAACTGCAGCTGCAGGCATCATCTGTCCGCCGGCAGGCTGAAGACGGATGTTCTTGAGGCTGCCCACATAGTAGTTGGAAAGGTAATTCATTCTGACACCGGCAGATACGCTCCAGTTTTTGTTGATTCTGTAACCGAAGTTGAGCTGTCCTGCGAAGTTGTACTGCTCACCGGTAAGATTGATGTCAGCGTCGTAGGCAGTTACGGCAGTGGCGCCTGCCAGGGTGTTGATCAATGCAGGTATCATTGCCACAGGTGCTTCAAAAGAGCCGAGTCCCTGGTCATATTTTGCCTTTCCGCCTCCGGAAATCACTCCGAAATGGAATGAACCGAACCAGTTGTTGTGCTTATAGACGAGGTCCAGATGCGGCAGCGCAGGCACAAATGACTTTCCGGTATATTTCTTATAACCTCTTCCTTCATTGTCAATGCCGTATTTAAGCGGCTCGTAAGTGGATGTGGTATATCTTCTCTGAAGAGCGGTCTGCACATCCAGTGCAATGTGCCAGCCGTTTTCCATGAAACCTATACCGGCAGGGTTGAAATAAGCGCCCTGTACGCCTATGACTGCATTCTGGGCAGGGTTCCTCAGATATGCTACATTCTGGTTCGAATTTGTGACGTAGCCTCCGGCATAAGCGGAAACGGCAGCGATGCCAAGTGCTACGGTCAGGATTAGTTTCTTGTACATTTTGTCGAATTTTTTGGTAAAAACGGCGACAAATTTAAATCAATGCACCAAAAATATAAAGAAATTCGACCAAAAGGCAAAAGATAACGTTTTGGTAACTCCCGCGTTTTCCTTATCGGCAAAAATATTATTGCTATCTTCGCAATTTAGTAACATAATAAGTTCCTCAGATTAAGAGAAGATTTTCCGAGAACTGCTCAAAACTGATAATATTGATATATAATATGAAACTGAAACTGAAACCGACATTGGCCTTTATGGCTCTTGCCTTGGCGAGTCTCTCATGCTGCAAGAACAGCATTGATTATGTGGAATCCCCTGTGGATTATGTGAGTACGCTGGTGGGAACGGAATCCACCTATGAACTTTCTGCCGGAAACACGTATCCTGCAGTGGCAATGCCGTGGGGAATGAACTTCTGGACGCCTCAGACCGGGAAAAACGGCGACGGCTGGACCTATAAATATACTGCCACGAAGATGCGCGGCCTGAAGCAGACCCATCAGCCGAGCCCTTGGATCAATGATTATGGCGCATTCTCTATAATGCCTGTTACTACCGGGCCGGTTTTCGACGAGAATGAACGTGAAAGCTGGTTCTCCCACAAGTCGGAGGTGGCGACTCCTTATTATTATAAGGTGTATCTCGCTGAGCATGACGTGGTTGCCGAGATTTCGCCTACCGAGCGTGCAGCAGCGGTCCGCCTCACATATCCGGAAAAGGAAATGTCCTATCTGGTGGTGGACGGCTATGCAGGCGGCTCATTCGTGAAGGTCATACCGGAGGAGAACAAGATAGTGGGATATGTCACCAACAACCACGGCGGAGTGCCTGACAATTTCAGAAACTGGTTCGTAATCGTTTCCGATACGCCTTTTGAGATGATGCAAGTCATTGACGGAAATAAAGTTACTGGAAAGAATGAAGTCGAGGCGGATCATGCATTGGCATTGGTCGGCTTCAAGACGGGCAGAGGCCAGCAGGTGAATCTCCGCGTGGCATCGTCGTTCATCAGCATTGACCAGGCTCAGATCAATCTGCGCGAAATCGAAGGCCGCTCCTTCGACGAGGTGAAGACCGCGTGCCGCGACAGCTGGAACTCCGCACTCGGACGCATCTCGGTCAGCGACAGCAACATTGACCATCTCCGCACATTCTATTCATGTCTGTACAGGTCTCTGCTGTTCCCGCGCGACCTTTCTGAGGTCAATGCAGAGGGTACAAGGGTGCATTACAGCCCGTACAACGGTGAGGTGCTCCCAGGATATATGACGACCGATACCGGTTTCTGGGATACTTTCAGAAGCCTTTTCCCGCTGATGAATCTCGTCTATCCGGAGCAGAGCGTGAAGGTGCAGGAGGGTCTTGTCAATGCTTATCTGGAGAGCGGATTCCTGCCTGAGTGGGCGAGCCCTGGACACCGTGGCTGTATGGTGGGCAACAATTCGGCTTCTGTGGTGGCTGATGCCTACATCGACGGTATCCGTGGATATGATGTGGAGAAACTGTGGGAAGCCGTGACTTCAGGCGCTCACAAAGTGCATCCTGAGGTAAGTTCTACGGGGCGTCTTGGCTGGGAATACTACGACCGTCTCGGCTATGTTCCTTGCAATGTCGGAATCAATGAGAATGCTGCCCGGACTCTGGAATATGCCTACAACGACTGGTGTATCTGGCAGTTGGGCAAGCAGTTGGGCAAGTCAGACGAAGAACTTGAGCCGTATCGCAAGGCTGCATTGAACTATAAGAATCTGTTCAATCCGAAGTACAACCTGATGGTGGGCCGTAACGAGGATGGCACGTTCTCGGAGCCGTTCAGCCCGCTCAAATGGGGTGGAGATTTCACGGAAGGCAACAGTCTGCACTATACGTGGTCCGTATTTCACGATGTGCAGGGGCTCATTGACCTGATGGGTGGCGATGAGGATTTCGGACATATGATGGATTCGGTTTTCAATATCCCGCCTATCTTCGATGACAGTTATTACGGCTTCCCGATTCACGAAATCAGGGAAATGCAGGTGATGAATATGGGCAATTATGCGCACGGCAACCAGCCGATCCAGCATTTCATATATCTGTATGACTGGTGCGGTCAGGCATGGAAGGCCCAGGCCCGCGTGCGTGAAGTGATGGAGAAATTCTACACCGCAGCGCCTGACGGGTATTGCGGCGATGAGGACAATGGCCAGACTTCTGCCTGGTATGTGTTCTCGGCGATGGGATTCTATCCTGTCTGCCCGGCGTCCGGCCAATTCGCTGTCGGCACTCCTCTGTTCAAGAGCGTGAAGGTTACTCGCCCTGACGGTAAGGTATTCATTGTCAATGCTCCGGATAATTCTTCCGAGAATTTCTATGTCAGGTCTATGAAGGTGAACGGCAAGAGCGCGGACCGTACGTTCCTGACTTTCGACGAACTTTCAGCTGGAGCGGTTATAGACTTTTCAATGTCGTCCGAGCCTGACAAGTCACGTTGCACTTCATCGGTGTCACGCCCGTATTCGTTCAGCCGGCAATAGTGAGTCTGCTTGAGACGGTGTTAAAAATAGTATGATAATTACATAGGAGAAACAGGACAATGAGGCTTGTAATTCAGAGAGTCAGGGAAGCGTCAGTCACCATTGACGGAGAAGTGGTCAGCTCTATCGGAGCGGGACTGTTTATCCTTGTCGGGGTGGAAACCGGTGATACTGAGGCTGATATGGAGTGGCTTGTGTCGAAGACTGCGGCAATGCGGATTTTCGATGACGAGAACGGTGTTATGAACAGAAGTGTGGTGGATGTGGATGGTGAACTTCTGGCGGTTTCGCAGTTTACGCTGACTGCCTCCACGAAAAAGGGCAACCGTCCCTCCTATATCCGGGCAGCTGCCCACGAACTTGCGGTTCCGCTCTACGAAAAGTACTGCAAACGTCTTTCCGAGGTCGCCGGAAGACCTGTCCTGAAAGGTGTGTTCGGTGCCGACATGAAGTGTGCCCTCGTCAATGACGGCCCTGTCACCATCATCATCGACTCCAAAATCCGTGAGTGACTTCACGCCAATGTACTTTCAGTAGCGTTAAGGATTATTTAAACCTCTAATAGATAATTAATTATGGGAAACGGAAAATTATTGCAGGTCCTGACCTTGTTATTGTGCCTCAGTTTTGGATATTTCACGTTCAAGAACTACGATGATATCAAGGAACTCCGGAATGAGAACGCGTTCTTGCGTGACACCATCGACTCTCTACTTTGCCAGCCAGGCACGGCCAGCATAAAGGAGGGCATTGGCAAGCCGGAAGAGAAGTCTGAGAGGAATGTTGCCGCTGACAAATCCGAGAAAAAGTCGATTGCAAAGCCGGCTGCCTCGATGACGTCTTCCTCCAAATCGGCTGCCTCGAAACCGGCTGAAAAGCCTGTTGCAGCTAAACAGGAAACGAAGTCTGCTGCTGCCAAACCGGATGAGAAAACGGCACCGACAGGAGTCGTATCGTTTATAAATGAACTCGTCGGTGACGCGCAGGAAGAATATCGTGCAGCGAAGAAGGCCAATGAAAACGCACCTAAAAAGGCGGTGGTTCCAAGACTCAAGGTGAAGTCTTCCTATCGTATGGAGGATAGATATGTAGGCTATAAAGTTTATGAACCTCAGGAACTTGGAAGCGCTGAGGGAATTGTCAAACTTGACATCACAATAGACATTTACGGCCAAGTAAAGTCTGCAAAACTGAACTCTGCCTCCACAATCACAGATGAAGAGGTTATCGAAGCCTGCAAAAAAGCAGCGCTGAAGACAATGTTCAATCTCAACTCTGATGCCCCTAAGCTTCAGCAGGGAACCATCACTTACACATTCTACCGGTAATTCACCAGACAATTAGGTTGACTAGAACAAGTCGTTCTTCATTGATGTTGTTGGCCGAACTGCGGCAAGAGCCCGCTCTGCTCAGGGTGCTTCGCAATTCGCCGCGGTCTATGCCGCTGTTCGGCTTACACAATCATAGTGATGCTCGTCTTGTACGCCTCACGAAAACAAGTTGAGTTACATCGCGCCTGTGCCTGTGGAGGTCACAAAATTCGCGGGGGCAAATCCAGCCTTTTTGTACACGGGGTTGAATTCACGTGTGCAAATTCGGCCTTTCTGCCCCCGTCGTCCTTCAGATTGTTCTTCACGGGGGCGAATCGTGGGTTTTTGCCCCCGTCGTTCTTTATTCCGCCATTACTTTGTCCACATGCCGACTCCGTCCCAGTAGTCTTTGAACTCTATGGTTTTGACGGTCTTCTTCGAGGTGAATACATGTTTTCTTACTGGGGTGTACCATTCGGCTTTCACATATACTGTTTTGCCGGTATATCTGTCCACGATAGGGAGGAATTCCCACATGCCGCCGATGCGCGGACCTGTAACCCACACTCTTTCACCCGGAGCGTAAGTCTGGAATGTCGAATAGCCTTCGGACGGGCCTGTGTAAACGCTACCTTTAAAGTCACGTCCGGCTCCTTCTCCCCATGCTCTCACCTGATACCAGCCGAGCTGATGTGCATGTGTGCATTTTTCCGCTACGTCGATAGCTTGTTCGATGGAGCAGATTTCCTTAGGGCAGATGGTCGTGGATGTTTTGCCTTTAATCAGTCCCAGTGCTTCCATGAAACTCATGGCTTCTTCAGCAGCAGGGCTGATGTCTTTCTTGTCGGTATATTTGTCCAGTCCATTATCGAATTCAGTGTAGGCATAGACACCCTGGTTTTCGATGTAACGCAATGCCTTGTAGAGGATTGCAGCCACATCCTGACGGGTGGCCTTGTCGCTGTCCGAAGCTGATGCCGAAGGGATTTCGTTGATTCCGAGTGCAGCGCATTTCGCCACGAACTTGTCGCCAGACTGTTTCTTGCCGAGCTTGATTTCGCGGTCGAGAAGTTCCTCTACCAGGCGTACCGCGAGGGATTTTATCTGGATCAATGTCGCCTGTACGGTGTAGTCTTTTCCGAGTACTTCATCATCCAAAAGGTCATCGCACAAAGCGAAGTTTACCGAACTCTGGAAAGCAGTGCTCATCTTGGCGTCTGACTTGTATGGAAGGATGAACGTTCCAGGTTGCGTCGTAGTGGTAAGTCTTGCCTCAGTTTCGAAACCTTCCGCCTGTTCGGCCATGGCCTTCCTGAAGTCTTCATAGTTCATTTCAGTTCCGGTCGCTTTCCATGCGACTTTCGTAAAGTGCTTCTGTTCATATCCTTCTGACATGCCGCACCAGATGCAGCTGTACCACCATACGTGCTGTCCGGCGGAGTTTTTGCCTATATATGCCTGGTCATTGGCCAGAGGCTGTTCGAATATGTGCAGCGGATAATCGAAGTCCGAATATTTTATCTCGAAAGTATGGGCAGGGTTATGCTCGCATTTTCCGCAGTATTTGCATGAATAATAGTACGACGTGAAATTCTTACATGAATAATCCTTGTAAATGTTGTCAGGGGAAGCTACTTTTTCCGTGAATACATGATGCGTGCAGAAAGGTTTTGCGGCATCGGCTCCGGCTTTCTGGGCGGAAAAGACGTCACCCTGATATGTCTTTATCGTGAACAATATAGGGTATGACCAAGTTTTCCAGGAAACCATTTTCATTACATTGTCGGCTTCCGATTCCGGAATGAATATAGTTGCCCTTTTATTCTGGCACAGGTAGCTGTTATACGGATGGTAGATACTTGTTGAAAAATCCCTGTCACCCTGATAGATATTACAGATGGTCCTGATGAACTTCTGGACGTCCACTTTCTGGCTCAGCCATACTTCGCGGATATTGTAAGTTCCTTGTATGGAGTTGTTTACATCACCTGCTGTGCAATCTTGGATGAAATCATTGTCAGTATCTACTATAATCTTTGTCACGCGCATGGTCTTCTGTCCCTTGAATTCTCCTTCCAGGTTGGCATAGAATCGCGGGGCATACGAATCGTTGATGACAATCAGCGGCCAAGGATTGATGTCAGGGCTGAGAGCATTGGCCTCATCGATGGAGTAGGCCTTGCGGGATCTGCGGTAAGAGTCTTTGTTCAGTTCATAATCTGATTTCATGTTCAGCGCGGCTTCTCTGTCCGATCCGGCCCCGCCTTCTCCTACGAAAACCCTCGTCTCTATATCTATGAAATATGGGGCGCTTGGCTTCACTTTCGCCTCTTTTCCATTTACGGTAATCTTAATCCTGCTGCCGTCGATGCCATAGTCATTATTCTTGAAATAATAATTTGTCTGGTATTTTCCGCTCGGATTTATCATCACCTTGAATACGGCTTTATACTCGAATCCGCTCTTGAACAGCATCTCGCCGCTGTCTTTCTCCACGAAATCGCCGATATAATCCGCTTCCATAAGCTGGATATCTCCGGTAGGGGCAAGGTCGCCATATTCGGTGGTCGCCGAAGTCGGCTGAACCTCCCGCGCGTCAAAAAGGTCCGTTCCCGGTTTCGGGACAGGAATGACCAGGTCAATGCTTTTGATTTTCTGTTTGTCCTGTGCTGATGTCGTCAGCGGCAGTAAGATGGCCGCCATTGACAACATTGTCATAATCATATATTTAGCTGTATCTTTCGTGGTCATAGAGCGTCGTTTTTATTCGGTATCTACAAATTCAAGTCCTGCGGGATATACATACTGGTTGTTCTCCCATTTGACCTGCATGTAAGGACAGGTCATCATGTCCGGGTAAATTTCCATAAGGAAGTCATCCTTCAGTTTGGAATTCAATTTCAAGTTCTTGAGGCTCTTGCAATTGTCGAATGTGAATTCTCCGATTTCCAATACGTGGGAAAGATCGAGGGAAACCACACCGCTGTCGGAAAATACGTGACTGCCGACTTTGGTTACACTGGCAGGAATGTTTATGGTAGTGAGTTTGGTGCAGTTCTCGAATGTTCCGTCTTTGATTTCCGTAAGGTTCTCAGGCAGAGTCACGCTCGTGAGATTTGTACAGCCGCTGAACATCTCATAACTTGTAAGTCCCACATACCGGGGAAGTTTGATGCTCTGGAGGCTGGTGCAGTTCTGGAAACATCCATGCAGTTCATCTATCTTGTCGCTCTCGAAAACGACTTTCTTCAGATTCTTGCAACCATAAAAGGCTGAACCCTGAATGATTTTCACCGATGCCGGAATCACAATCTCGCTGATGTCGGTCTCCCTGAGTGCGGAGTTCGATATTTCTGTCAATGTTGACGGCAGTTTGATGGATTTTATATGTTTACCCCAGAAAATATCACCGCGCATTTCCGTGACAGGGATTCTCTTGCCTTTGTAATTGATATAGTCGGGCATGACGATGTCCTTGCCTGCGACAGCGGTGTTCACGGCCTCGGATGCGAAGGCGAAACCCTTACTTGCGTGGACTACGTAGATGATTCCGCCGATATCCACGTGTGCTCCGGAAGCGTTCTCGCTTACTATGGTACCGCTCTGGCTTGATCCTGAAGTGGAGATGCTTTGTTTTACGGGTTTCGGATCCCATTTGGTCATAGTCACCTTGGTAGCGTTCTCATATCCGCCATGTTTCTGGAAATACTCCTTCGTCTAGTCATTGATGAGTCCTTTGACAGTGAAAAACGGTGATATTGAGCTCTTTATGAGAGTCTTATATTTATCGCCCTCAAGAATGGACGCGATCTTGTCGTGCAGTCCGTTTATGACCCATTGAGGAGACTCGCTGCCGTATTCGCTCCTGGCTTCTGCCATCAATTCTACAAGTTTGTTCAACTCGTTGGCACGTGCATAGAGTTCGCCTTCCACATTTTCATATCGCGCATGTGCCGGAGTAAGAGTCTTGAAATATCCGTTTTTGAAGCAGTCATCCAGCAGGAGGAACTCATCCACCAGACTCTTATTGTTCAAGTTGAAGATGTTCGGCTGTTTTCCGGACCAGTTTACCTGGGCATCAGGGCTCTGAGGCGGCATGCTTGGTTTTACCGTAAGTGTTCCGTATGCTGCCTCTACAGGATATCCGAGCGGAGCGAAAAGTGCCGTGTGCTCATCCGGCAGTTTCACGGTCGGTTTTTCATCTTCCATTTCAGGAACATTTCCCATCATTGCATCGTACTGCTTCTGAAGAGCCTTGTCCCTGTCGGAAGTCTTGCTTGCGGCAGGCTTCTGTGTAGTCGGCTTGCTGGTAGTCGGTTTGCTGGTAGTCGGCTTGCTGCTGGTTGTCTGGTTCTTGACAGACTGGGTCGTCTTTACGATTTGTTTGCCGATTTTGTCTCCGAGGCTTTTGAGACCGTCTTTAAATGACTGGGCATCAGCACTTGGCATGCTCACGAGAAATGCCGTGCATAGGATAAGAATGTTTCTGGTTTTCATTTGTAATGATTATCGATCTTCTAAGTTCACCAACGAATCCCCAAATCTACGAAAAAAATCGGAACTACTCTACTATAACGATGAAAATCTGATGTTTGCCAGTCTGGCATCGAACAGAAGACAAACGGCATTCAGGCTGCGGGCGGATTTACTTGACAGACTGGATGCGGTCTTTGATGAACCAAATGACGAAACTTTGGCCGCTATGAAAGAAGCCGATAACCTCACCAAGGTTGATATGTCAAATTACGAATCGTTCTTAAAATCACTTGAATGAAAGAGATTCTGAAAACAGTATGGGCTCTTTTTTTTATTCCACGAGCCATTATAATATAATTATTGCTGTCCGCTAAAAGTTAGCGAGCAACGAGATATCC
>UMHE01074261.1_pt1 | contig 21083 bp, 22 predicted proteins | sample 1965451 | NCBI WGS metagenome assembly UMHE01 (sample SAMEA4836090, study PRJEB28245) | human gut metagenome | biome: gut microbiome; material: fecal sample | place: Denmark | collected 2008 | reverse complement strand
TTCTGTTTGTTCCTAAGTGACAACCTTTTTCAGGGAAGTACAAAATGCTGCAATGGAAGCAGAATTCTCAAGGAAAATCTGCTTTGATGATAGATGGAGCACGCCGAATAGGTAAGAGCTATATTGTGGAGGAGTTTGCCCAAAAAGAATATAAATCATATATTTTGGTTGACTTCAACAATGCAGATAGTGATTTAATGGAAATTTTTGATAAGTATCTGAAAAACTTGGATTTGTTTTTCAGTTACTTGGCTTTGTATTTTAATGTAACGCTGTATCCTCGTAATACCGCCATTATATTTGATGAAGTACAGCTTTATCCAAAAGCACGTGCTGCTATCAAGTATCTGGTAAAAGATGGTCGGTACGATTATATTGAAACAGGCTCACTGGTTAGTATCAATAGGAATGTGAAAGATATAGTTATTCCATCGGAGGAATGTCGCATGAATATGTATCCTATGGATTTTGAGGAATTTCTATGGGCAATGGGAGAGGAGCAAATGATGCCGTTCATCCGCGATTGCTATGAGAAAAAGCAAGCTTTGGGGCCATTGCATCGTAAGGTAATGGATTACTTCCGACATTATATGATAGTGGGAGGTATGCCTCAGGCAGTTGTTGAATATGTAGAAACCCATGATTTCATGAAAGTGGATATGGTTAAGCGAAATATCCTTTCCCTGTATAAGGCTGATATTGAGAAGTATGCTGTGGGCAACGAAATCAAGGTAAAAGCAATTTTCGAGGAGATTCCTTCGGCTCTCAGCAAACATGAGAAGAAGTTCCGGTTGACTGCCATTAGCGATAAGGCTCGTTATCGGGAGTATGAATCTTCATTTTTCTGGCTGGCTGAGTCAAGGGTGGTAAACATCTGCTATAACTCTACTGCCCCTGATATCGGACTGCGATTGAATGAGGAACGCACCACCTTGAAGTGCTATATGGCTGATACAGGTTTGCTGATAAGTCATGCTTTTAACCTGAAGACGATTATGGGAAATGAACTTTACCTGAAGTTGGCTTTGGGAAAACTGGAGTTAAATGAAGGTATGTTGGTCGAAAATGTTGTGGCGCAGATGTTGAGAGCTTCTGGCTATGAATTGTTTTTCTTTTCGAAGAACTCTGCGACAAGTGCGGAAGATAGGATGGAGATAGATTTCCTGATTCCTAAGCCTGTCATCACGAATCGGCATAACATCTCTCCTATAGAAGTGAAATCAGGTAAAAGCTTTACCACGACCTCTCTTAATAAGCTAAGAGCCAAATTTGCTCCTATGCTTGCCGAAGCGTATGTGCTTCACCCAGGTGATGTAGAGGAGAAGGATGGAGTGATCTATCTGCCATTATATATGGCAGGACTGTTGTAGAATGAGATTTTTGATGTTATTTATAATAGTGCCAATTCATCCCAAAGGCACGAACATCATTAAATGACGAGAAAACTGACTTCAAGAAAGGAATATTACCTTTCCCTCAAACTCATGATTAGACTGCAACTTAAACAGAGAGAGCAAGTCATGCAGAGAATCATCACATGTTCTCCTGTTTTCGTGTTTTCATGTTTTCAAACTCGAAAGAACATTGCAGATAGTCTGCAGATACATGTAGGATTCTATACATATCTTAATAATATATTTGAAAATGGTATGATGCTGGGCACTACGCACCCAGCATCATACCATATCCTATATGAACTCTTACTCTCCACTTTTAGCTTTGCATTGTGGTTTCTGTCCAGCATGAGCCATGATGGCATTGTATTCTTCGTCAGACATACGCCCTGTATCGTGAAGGTTCTTCACGTATAGGTAAGTAATCTGGCTGAGCACCATCTTCACGCCATTATAGCTCATTTCGATGAAGTCACTATCGAACAGGTCAAGAGCAGTTTCCTTTCCGTCCTTCTTCGCCTTCATGGTTACACTGAACTGTTTCTCTTCGTCACCTTCTGTGAAAGTAAGCGATAACTCAAACAGTTCTTTCCCCTTTATCTCATTTTCATTCTGTTTCATATCTATAAATTTAAAACATTAAAACTTCAAAAACATATTAGCAAGTAGGTTTCATCTTTTCCTTGATATCATCAATATTGCTTTCGCAAACATCGATGATGTCCTGGAACTTCTGTTTGTCCTCAGCTTGGGCAAGCTTCTCTTCAGCCATAGCCTTGATAGCCTCGAACTGCTCTAGAGAGAACTCATCGCAAGATACCATTCCCTTCTTGCGAGCTGTCATCATTACTTCGTAGTCACCCTCACAAGTCATACCGAAGAAGGCAACAGCATTAGTGTCCTTGCACATTTGAATCAAACTTTTTACAGCACCTTCCTCATGCTTGGTAGGTGTGCATTCTATCTTGTTTTTATTCTGTTTCATTATATTTAAATTGTTACTACCCTACTTTGTTCAAGATGCCAAATTGGCATTTTGAACGTAATCTATTATAATTATATTAGTGTTCTTTCATCCATTCATCCACGCTTTTATCTATGCGGAGATATGGAAGAAGTTTCTTTATCTCTTTCACGAATGCTTTGACAGAGCCTAAGGCATCATCACATTCACCTTCCAGGTAATTAAAATACTCATCGACATAATCACCTTCCAGAAAGCCTAGAAGACGACTGTCTTCATTATCTACCTCTCCAGCAATCTGAGGGTACACGTCACCCAGACAGCACCCTACTACGTCTGTATCTCCACTCTCATAGAGAACATAGAAGATTACGTCTGGTATATCAATAAACCCATTATCGTGAACTCTAATAAACTTCGTGTTCGTCTCACAGTTAATGATTTTCTTTACAATATCCATATTTAAGAATTTTATTTGTTAATATCTAACAACAGCCACCTGTAAGCCTCGCTTGGTAGCGGTATCTATCATGTTCTTTGTTCCCCGGCTTTTGCCGTTCCAGAAGGCAATGAGAGCACATCAGCAACCGCAGCCATCTGAGCGTTACGGATTGGTCCAGCTGCTCTACCATGGGCTTTCCAGTCAACAGGATAAGTCTCCAACAGGAAACCACGCTCCTGAGCATATCGTTCACCCAGGGCATCGGCACCAGAGGCAGGACCACTAATAATCACAACATCTTTCTTCTTTTCACCTTGAAAGAAATAATCACACTTCTCTTTCAACAACTCATAGTTATCGAAATCTCTGCATCCTGCAATGATGACTCTGTATTTAGAGATTAAATTATGATTAACCTGTTAGCTGCATCTACTTCTTCTATACACATTATATTGTTTGTTTATAAGTTATACTTCAAGTTAAAGGCTCTCGTTTGTATCAAAGCCTTCCTTGCATAAACTATCCACCGAAAATCCAAGTTTGACACCTATTACATAATAAGGCATCATCTACAACTATTCATCTTTAAAGAAGAACAATATCCCTTTCATTCCAATATCAAAGTCCCTACAAAGGTATAAAAAACGAGAGTAACCACCAAACTATTAGCTAATATTTTTGACTTTTTACACTTTCAAGATGATTAGAAGCTATCAAAAGAAAGAAACAACTAATAGAATACCAAATGTATCTGTATAACTTTAATCCTTGTTGTAGTGGAAGATGGTCTCGTACTGCAACACGTGCGGTATCTCAGGGAAACCTCAACTAGTCTTAATCCTTGTTGTAGTGGACGATGGTCTAGTACTTGGAGAAAGAAAATAAAAAGAAGGAGTTCATCCTGTCTTAATCCTTGTTGTAGTGGACGATGGTCTAGTACCGTCATGGACTGACGCATGCCATATAAAAAGAAGGTTGCCCCCCTACCCTATAGAACCGGCAACCTTCTTCGCATTTAGTAAATCACATCACCACAATGAAACTGATGCAATCTCAAGCCCTTTTCATTTGCCAACACTTCAAAACAATGCTCCCCCGTGCAATGTCCTGTATAGAAATCCACCTGCGGATAACTATGTGCCAGTTCTGAAGAGATTACCCGTAACTGCTCATCAGTCTCATAATGCTCACTTAAATGACTGTCCAAAAGATGAAAGCCCCCAAGACTCAGACGGATGGGAACAAGAATGGATTCCAGAATATTCAAGATGCCGCTGTGGGCACATCCGGTAAAGAGAATATCCCCTACCACAAATGCCAGTTCATGTCGGAACGTATCCTTCACAAACTCACCATCATCAGCCTTTATCAACAGTGTTTCATCACCCAAAGGCTTAGCATGATGATGAGACAGATGAGCATAGATATGAATACCATCCACACAAGTATCCTCACCAATGAAGACAAAACGTTCCTGAAAACGAGAAAAATCCACAACTCAAGTGATAGAATGAAGATAACGCCTGGCAGAAGCGTATTCTGCTCCAGGAATCTCAGCAGACAGGATTACCTTTGCCTTGTGATTCATCTCCAAAAAGACAGGTAGTCCACCTATATGATCATTATGCCCGTGCGAAATCAGGCAATAATCCACCCCGCCTATATCAACGCCCAGTTTTTCTGCATTACGCATGAACAAATCTGAAGCTCCGGTATCGAGCAGATACTTCCTGCCCTGACACTCCATGTAGACCGACAACCCATGCTCTGTTTCAAGCAAAGGGTCATTGGAACGGTTGTCACTCAATATGATGATTCTTGTTTCCATGTTTTAATTGTTAACTTTCTTCTCCAACTTTAAATATCTGCGACAAAATTATAAAAAAGCTCTGAGATTCTACCCTATTTTTCTATCATATTTAGGATATTGGTGAAAGATACACAAAAAACACTTCAAGTAAAGCCCTTACTACACAAAAAAAAGCAGATTACCAATTCCCAACCTAAAACATCTTCATATATACACAATCTTACAACTATGGAACAAAGAAAGCAACAATATGGAAAGAACAATATGTAGAGCCTCTCCCCTACCCTCTATCAAAAACACAAAAAATCATTCTGGATTTCCTGATTCACAGCCTTTAAAGGCTTTTGTTATCTTACTATCCGAGGTTTTTTCATTCCGGCATACCCGTCATCACTTTGCCTTTTTACGTGCCCCCAAAGATGGCTGGCCCAAAAAGTCAGAACACCAAACAATCAGCAAAGAATCTTTTTTAGAATACCCAATTTCTGATTGTGGAAGGCTGCCTGAAAAGATTCTTTACTGATAATCGAGAATGGTGTTTGGTATCTGACAAGTAAGCCATAACTTTGCACGTCAAAAGCAAATGAAGACGGATTAGAAAGAGGAAACACGAGGATAAAGAATGACAACCAATAGAATATTAGATATAATATATTACTATACAAGGACTTATATATATAGTATTTAGCTATATTTCAAAAACAGAAAACATTCTGTTACGAAAAAGCCATTTCCCAAGGTATTACTACCTTAGAAAATGGCCACCTTATCAAAAACAAAACCTTACTTGAAAGCCTGAATATACTGTTTTAAAGCATCACGTAAAATATCTTCACAGCTCTTCTTGGTTCTAATTTTAGTCAACATAAGCTGTTCATAGTCCTCATCGGACAAATAAGTCTGGACTCCATGCATAGATGCTCTTTTCTCTGCAAGTGTCATCTTTTTTTTGACAACTGGTTGCTCTATACCAGGACGTACAGCCTGATTCATATTACTGAAAGCTGCTCGAAAATCTTTTCCTGCCATAATAATAAAAATTTACAGATTGAACAATTCTTTAATTACCAATGAGTAGTCATTTGCTGCTGTACAATAAGGAGAATATGAATACAGGTCAGTCATCTCTGTCTGCGCTTCATTTACCTTGATGCAACGGCGAATGCCATGAGAGAGAACCCTTTCTCCATATTGTTCTTTGAGATATGCTAAAGCCTGGCGAACAATACGAGGTCTTTCATCGAGCATAACTGGCAATAAGCCAAGCAATTCAAGTTCCTTATTCAATGCGAATCTTCCGTTCTTGACCTCATTCATTGCATTCAGAATGGCAGCTAAACCATTAACAGAAAGACCTTCCATTTGAACAGGCACAAGCAAATGACTAGCAACCACCATTGCATTATAAGTTGATTGAGACAAAGCCGGAGGACAGTCAATGAATATATAATCGAAGAAATCAATAGGATTAACGATTCCTTCTCCAGTAAAATCTGTGCAGTCACTACTTAGACAAGCACCCAATACCTGACGTGGAGCACCAGTATTCTGAAGGAAAGGATCTACATCTTGCATTTTAGCAGAACCAGGAACGTAATAGACTCCTATTTCAGACTTGTAAATCGGAAGTCCCTTACAAGCAATCATAGAATCAAATACAGTAGCACAGCCCTCAGGAGCATGATTCAAAAGTGTCAGGTTACACTGAGGATCCAAGTCTATTTCAAGGATTCTAAGTGATTTATCCTTACGTAGCATACCTGCAGCAAGATTTTGTACAGTTGTTGTTTTGCCAACGCCACCTTTATTATTGACGATCGCTAGGATCATTTTCAGTCTATTTTCCATGTTTTTGACTTTTAAATATTTACAGCTGCAAAGATACATAAAAAAAATGAATCAAACAAGAAAAATTGCAAAAAAGTTTGTTTTCAAACATAATATTTTCCAAACATGTTTGTTTACTAGGTATTTTGAAACACAAAAACACACATTTATTCCACTGATTACCAGAACAAAATAAGAATATTACATGTAAGCAAAAGCTAGTTCTTGTTTTCAAACATTCATGTAGACAGTCTAGCAAACATACACGTATTCAAAGACGCAAACATATGCTCATAAAAAAAGGAAGGATTATCGATTGTTTTAAAAGCTCAATGATTATAACAAATAGATAGAATATAAAAGTAATAAACTTCTCCCCTACTCCAAACTATATTAGAGAGAAAGGATGAGATTGTTCGCTATAGAAAACATACCAAAAAGAACCAATAGAGACAAAATAAGAAAAACAGAATAATTCTTGAAGAATTACCAAAAAATAGAAAAATTGGTATGGATGAAAGATATAAGGCTGTAGAATACTAGAAACAGTAATGAAGCACAAATAGAAAAACAAAATAAGAAATTACAAAACCAAAATAACAGAAATTGAACCTACAAGTGTGATTTCAAACATTCATAGAAGCAAACATAAAACAAACTAAAGATATATATTTGTCACTTGGAATAAAGTTTATGGTTAAACGTACATGTATTAATGTTTTCATGTAAACATGTATAATGGTTTCCAAACATACTGAAAATAAGTTTAGTAACTACAAACATTATAGTTTACATGTTTGCAAACAAAACTTTCTACAAAAAGCAAACATTTAAAATGTATAAAAAAGCCTTAACTTTAGATGTAAACATGAAAGAAAGGTTTCAAACATGTTTGCAAACAATCTTTCAAGCATATATGCATACAAACATACTTACAGGCAACCAAGAAAAGAGATGTCAAAAAAGAAAGAAAAATCATTTTCAAACATACATACTTACAAACATTCAAACAGATATTGTATAAGAGAGACAGTAGCGCAGTAAAAAGTATCATGCCAGAACAAGATTCGGGGAAACTATTAATAATGTATTCAAACATTTAGGTTTGCCTACTTTGGTGATAGCAAGTAAGTTTGCGTTCATGTATTCAAACTTACATGTAATGAAATACTGTTTGCATATTAGGAAAATATATCATCAATATAAAAACCTTGTTATCAACGTTTTATAACAACACACAATAATGTTTGCACTTAGGTTTACAAACAAACATGTTTTCAAACAATTATCTAACAAGACAATATATATACATTAGAAAGAATTTAAGGTAATCCAGCAAACATAAAAGTAATCAAACTTTCAAACATAATAAGACATAAAAGAATTTATAATAAGAAATAATCAAAGTTGTTATAACAAACATACAAGCAAACAAACATGCAAACATACATGTAAACGCATTTGAAGTCAGTTTATTCGTTTCAAAAATCTGATATTTGAAGATATATAATAAACATGATAGCAAACATGTACCAAACATACATGTTTCATGGTAAGCAAACATTCATTCTGTTGGTATCAACTTGATAAAATAGCGAATACTGAACAACCAGCTATCAAATAATCAAACATTCATGTAAAATTATATGCAAACAAACTAGGTTCCAGGTTCTCAAACTTACAAAAAATCACAATACTTCAATATAAAAATACAACAAACAAAACAGGTATCCAAACAAACAGGTAAACATGTTATCAAACATAAAGCAAAGATAGATAAAGATGATTTTAGAAATAGTATAGTTAGATTCCACCTCTGATTAACATCTCAAACTTATAATACTATAGGAGTAGAAGAGAATTATTAGGGGAAGTTTGAAAGTGCATAGTATGTTTTAAAACTATCTATAATAAAGCTGGTGGTTAATGAAAGAACAAAATGGAATACCAACAAGCTAAGATATGATATTAACGCTGAGAGGTCAGAAATCAAAATGTTATGGAAAGCCTATTACTGACAGCTAGAAACCAATTATGATCAAAATAAACTGTTCAGAGAAATTCATGGGGTTAAAATACACTTACTGGATTCATACATATATATATAACTATTTATAGATGACAAGCAAAAACTAATTATATTTACAAGAGAAATTAAAGATATAAACACTATAGTGATAAAGAAAAGGGTAGGAGAATATTAAAGGTTAAAGGTAAAACATTCACAATTGAAAATGCTTACATTATGATGAAGAAAGAAACTATCGATAGAAATATAGTGATAAACATGTTTTAAAACATACATGTTTGCCGTATTTCAAACATACAAGTTTTCGTACATATGTATAATATACTAGTATTCTGATGTTTAAGTAAATCTTTTCAAACATGCAAACATACAAACATGCCGGTATACATATTTTCAAACTAACAAGTAATAAAGATTCAATCATTTTAAAGCGTAAAATAAAAAGTAGCTTTTTAGAAGAAAAAACAAAATGTCTGGATTCGTTATTTGAAATAGGGAAGGGTAGGGGAGTAACAAATATAAAGTAAAATGAAAGGACATGTCTGCGAGTAGGCATGTCCTTAATATTATAATTCTTCTGTCAATTCTACAGATGGAATTTCGCCAAGTAAAGCTCCCATATCTTTTCTATCGCGCCACACGAAAACATCATTGATAAAATTCATCAGTTTTTCATGCTGGTCACGAATGTTTTCTGAAATTTGGGTATAGTCATCTGGCTCGTCTTCTATAGAAACAGAAGAAAGTTGGAGATTGAGATCATCCAGAGAATCAAGAATCTCATTAAGCTTGAAATATACCTGCTGATAATAATTTCTTTTTTCCAATTCCTCATTATGAGTAGATTCTAAAATCATTCTCAACCCCTCATCTACTTCTGAATAGTCCTTCTCTTCAAGGGGTATGAAAGCAGTTGCAGCTTCATCACCAGCTAAGATGAAAAATAGAACTAACCTGTCCCTGCCATGCCATATGTGATATGGTTCTGTTTTCAACCAGTTTTTCACTTTTCGAACAGAAGGGATAGATGAATTAAAACTAGAAATAATCTTCACCATAATCTTTCGTTATTAATCGTCAAAATTAAGTCTACCTTGTACACCCTTACCAGGTTTCCCATTCATATATGGTATACCATAATCTTCAAATAACATTTTGCATACTGATCCACAAATCTTTCTTTCGTTCGTATCAAAATCCTCTTTATTATATCTAAGAGCGATTTTCTTGAGCTGTTTTACAATTCTTTCAAGAATTTCTATCCTTTCTGACTTAGAATCTACAGCAGAAATAGATTTGCTGATGGCTGTTATATAGTAGTTGGACTGTTCTACACGGAAATGAGCACGGAGAAAAGTATTGATCTGGGTTATGATTTTGGTAAGTTTAGCCCCAAAATCTTCTGCCAGAACTTTAATCTGGGATGGTGTTACCGGCTTTTTCATGCCCAACCTAGCAGTATTACCATTTGTTTCGATGATAAAATAATAGGCAGTTACAGCACCTCTAGAGTTTTTGCTCTTTACTTTATAATCAAAGCAAACATCACAAAGACCTTTTTCATAGAGCTTTCTGATATCATTTTTCGCCTTATCAAGTACTCGCTTCTTGAAATCTGAGCCATTCTTGTATTGTTCCTTCTGAACAATGTTGCCCTTTTCATCCTTTATTTCAAGGAGGTTGAACATCTTCTTGATGTCATGTACGGTCATGAAGAAAACTTTATCTTCCTTATTGCGATATTGACAACAGAACTCATAGAAGCGTTGTGAGTATACGCTCTTAAAGCTCATCTCAATGTACATGTCAAAAACAGTAAATTCAGATGAGAGGTTGGTGAAGTAGGGGAGGAGTACCGGAGTTACACCTACGGTATAGGTTTCCTGGTCCGGATGTTCATCCACATATGACAACAAACCTGCATAGATGCGGTGACCGTCTTTCGAATGAAATATCTTCTTGGAATCAGTGATATTCTTTAATGCGTTAAAGGCATAATCCAAGTTAGAGCTATGACCTGATACGCATTCCAGAAGCTGACTACGTGTAAGTGTAAGCTGATACTTCTCTGGATGTCCATCAGGAAGATCCTTGTTCTTTTGGATACCACGCAAGATCTGTAACCAACAATTTCTTTCTACTGCAGAAAGATTGCTGATTGCCTGAGTAACATCGTTTGGCTGTGAAATGAAATAGTGAGGATTTTCAGCCAGAATTAATCCATCAACTTTTTTAGGACGACCAGGTTTCTTCTTTACCTTGTTTCCTTCATCATCGACAGAAGGGATTACCTCTGCAACGATTTCCTCGATTTCTTCCGTTTTCTTCGTTTTAGCCATAGCTATACTTTTAAAATTTAAAGCAAAAGTACACAAATTCTGCGACAATACAATATAAAGAGTCGTAAATTACATTTTTTTAACCTCTATAAGACACGACAAAAATATAAATCCATGAAGAAATATGTCTATACATCAAGAAAAAAGATACTTAACTTATTGAATATCAACAGACCTAAATGGAGTAGGGGAGAAGCAAACGGATATGAAGGCAAGCGATCAGCTACGACAAAATAATAAGAAAACAATGTTTGTTTAGTTTCATTTGCGACATAAAAATAATATAGATGTCGTTTTCAAATTCAATTAATGGATTATTTTTTTGTCGCATCTTAATAAGTTTTAATCAATATATTACATATCTTATTGCATTTTATAAATATTGGTTAAAGTATTACTTTAATAATAAGATAAGATTAATTACGACAATATTATAAGATTAATACAGATTTTCATTAGTAAAGCCGTGAATTATTTCTTGCTTCACGTACAGTTTATAATTTAGTCTGGGTTATGGTTACAGATAGGTTTTATATTTAGATAATCTTCTGTATTTATGTGCGTTAAAACAATGTTGCGACAAAATTATAAGAAAAGAATAAAAATGGCAGCCAATTATTTGTTTTGAAATAACTACGACAAAATTATAAAAGAATAAAAATAATGAAACACTAAATGACGTTTTTATAAATGTGTCGCAAATGAATTCATTTATTTATAATTTAGTCGCAATAGTTTCAAGTATCACAAGATGTCTTTCCAGTTCAATATCATTATAAACTAAGGAGTTTAATAGGTTATGTCTATCTTTGAGGGAGATTGGATGAAGCAATACTTCAGACAACATAGTGTATTTATGCGACAAAATTATAATGAAACTAATCATAACTATAAGTATTATGCAACATGTTTAATGTCTTTATAATTTAGTCGCAAATAGAATCCATTTCAGGATATATTTCTCTTTATAATTTTGTCGTAACAATCATGTATTATCCTATTTATCAAGAATTTGTATGAATTTAATAAAGTATCTTGCGACAAAATTATAAAGCCCTGATATGGTTGTATTACTTAAGAATATTGAATTGCGACAAAAAAATAATAGTATTTATGAAAAAATAAAAGACTATGAGACATAATTAGAATCTTGTCGTAAATATAATCAGATGGCTTATAATTTTGTCTTATTAGTAGTAGGCATTCGTATTTTATAGGAGAAGAATTTCTATAAGATACTAAGTATCAATTGGTTAAAGGCTAGGATAGCTTCTTTGTTGCGACATGATTATGATATATTTTTAAAAGGAATTTTTTTTAATCTTGATTTAACCTCATTGTTGGCTTCTCATAAAGTAGAGTCAAGATATATTTGAGCTTGGAATCGAATGTAAGCAAGAGGTGAACGATAATATAATAATACAATAATATACATTAATTAACGCGCATAAAGGTCTGTTTTTTATAAATAGGCCTGGCTTTCAAAAACATTTCCTTCTTTCAGATGGGAATTTCTTTCTATGAGTCTGGTTTGGGAGAAAAAGTCAACCCTAAAAGTCTGCTCTTTTTCCTATTCTTATTTTTGGCTTATTATTTTCAGTACTTGTAACAAGTTGATTTACAGAGATTAATTCTAACAATCTGCGACAAGATTATAAGTTAATGCGACATTATTATAAACCTAACTACGGCAAAAATATAAAATTTTAGTCTAAGATACGACAAAATAATAAACCCTTTCAATCTTCTTGACTAATTTCTAATTTCCTTCTCTTGTTTTAGAGGTCAATTGAATATAAATTTGAATTTCACTAGCTTTAGATTCATTTGTATGTATTATGATACGGCAACAGAAGAATAGTCTTTTATGATTTGGTAGTTTTTAAAGGGGAGTAAACAGTTGTGGTCCCCTTGCTGCTGTTATTTGTTATCTATTATCGTTTTTCTCTTTATAAAATTGTCGCACCTGATTGTTAGAATCATCATAGTTTACCAGGCTTATATAACATAATAATACAAAATAATACACAAATTAACGCGCATAAAGGTCTGTTCTTTATAAATAGGCCTGGCTTTCATAAAAATTCCATCCTTTTTGAGGAGAATTGCTCTTCTCAAAACGAAACTTGGAGGAAATGAAAACCCTAAAAGACCTTCTAGAAGTCTGCTCATTTTTATTTCTTTAATTTTGGCTTATTATTTTCAGAGCTTCTAACAAGTTGATTTACAGATATTAAACCCAACTTTCTGCGACACATTTATAAGTATATGCGACATAATTATAAACTAAACTGCGACAAAAATATAAACCATAAGTATAAGATGCGACAAAATTATAAAGGTAATAGAATTTAGTGTTTGGCCGCTCATTTTAATTAAGATTATTCTCTGATTATGTTTACACTGAGAGTATTTTAGTAGTATTCTGACGTTTGTTGCGACAAAATTATAAAGGCAAGAGTGGGGAGCTATTTGGTATCTTCCACTCTTTCCTTTATAATTTTGTCGCAGCTATTTGTAACTTTCGTCATCGTAAGAGATGATATCCAAGTCTTCTGCCATTTTTTTAAGGCCATTCTTGATTTTCCTACCCAAAGTCCATGGTTTCGTTTTGGTGATAGGGGTATCTTCAGTAGTTTCTGTTGGTTTATCTAAAGGTTGAGCATTTGTTTCCCCTGAAACCTTATATGGTTCCTCTCCAGGTCCTTCTGTGCTTAAATCATTGAGGGTGTCATTCTTTGTATCTGAGAGACCTTTTATGTCAGCGTTTTCTTTTTCTTCTTGATCGGTTTCATTAGGATGCGTCTGAAAGTTATCTCTTATAGGATGATAGAGCTTGTCGATAATTCTCTGATAATCTTCTTCATCCTTGGATATAGTGGATCTCTCAGAAACTTCCTCTGCCAACTCATTGTTGAGACCAGTAGCCAAGATGGTGACTTTGGCATCCTCGTCCAAAGTATCATCATCAGAGAGACCCCAAATCACCTTGATGTCTGGATTCAACTCATCAAAGAAGGCATCAATCTCTCTCATTTCCCTTACAAAGATAGGGTGCTTGCTGGAGGTGTAGATATTGAAGAGAATGCGCTGGGCATTGCTGATGTCGCTGCCGTAGAGCAAAGGAGAATCCAAGGCATTCTTGATGGCATTCTGTACCCTGTCTTTGCCGCTAGCTCTACCCATGGCCATGATGGCACCTCCACCACTCTTGATGGTCGTCTCGATATCACGGAAGTCAAGGTTGATGGTACCTTCTACGGTAATCAGTTCGGATATGCTCTTGGTGGCATCGCTGAGTACCTTGTCAGCCAGTTTAAAGGCATCCTTTACGGTAATCTCCGAATCTGCATATACATCGCAAAGGCGCTCGTTGTTGACAATGAGCAAAGCATCTACATTTTTGCGCATCTCTTCTACACCCTGAAGAGCCTTGATAATCTTTTTACGCTTTTCGAAGTAGAAAGGGATAGTGATGATGCCAACGGTCAGGATGCCCATTCCCTTGGCGATACCGGCAATGACTGGTGCTGCACCAGTGCCCGTACCACCACCCATGCCTGCTGTTACGAAAACCATTTTTGTTCCGTCGTCCAGTAAACGCTTGATATCATCCTGGGTATTCTGAGCTTCACTTCTTCCTACCTCAGGATTGGCACCTGCACCCAAACCGCTCTTTCCGAGCATGATTTTCATTGGTACAGGTGATTTGGATAGTGACTGACTATCCGTATTACAAACGGCAAAGCTTACATTTACGATGCCTTCTGTGTACATGTTCTTAACAGCATTACATCCGCCACCTCCTACACCAATCACTTTGATGATGTTCTTGGTAGTGTCTTCTGTCTGTCCGAAATCTATAGGAGTCCAATCTTCTGTCATATTATTGATATTTATTTTTTGGATACAAAGTTATATTATTACGGGAACATTACCAACAAAAAACAAGGCGCAAGCCTTGCAAAAGATGATTTTTCTTAAGTGTGAAATGATTTTTCCTAATCTTTTTGTATTTTTGCAGTCATGAAGCAAGAAGAGCCGAAAAATATGACACCTCAGGAGAAAGCCGCTCTGATCAAGCAACTTTCTACCCAACTTTTGGCAGAAGGGAGAACAGACCTTTTGTTGAAAGCGATCAGTGTGCCCGTATTGGAACAGTTACGTATCGAGGCTGCACGGGCAACGCTCAGTCCTTTGGTCATAACAGAAGATTACCGTTTTCTGCTTCCTGGTTACGGCAATAGGGAAGTACAGCTCAGTCCCATCCACAAGGCTCTCTATATGCTTTTCTTGAACCATCCGGAAGGAATTGAGTTCAAGAACCTGGTAGATTATCGTGAGGAACTGTTTGTGCTTTACCGTAAAATCGGAAATAGAATAGACCAGGACAAAATGATAGAGACAGTAAACCGCCTGGTGAATCCGCTTGATAATGCCATCAATGAGAAATGCTCGCGCATCAAGGCAGCTTTTTCTGACTTGATGGACGAGTATCAAGCCGACTATTACATTATTAATAGCCACGTGAAGCGTCATCAGGGAACTTCTAACAAACTATGGTTTGAACGATTGAAAATCATCAATCTTCCAAGAGAACTTGTCATCTATCAATGTTGATAGAATTTTCAAGCAACAAATTCAGCGTAAAAAAGAGTCTTTAATAATTTTAAGCTAATTACGCGACTCTATTTTTGTATGGTTTTTGAAGGCATGGGCTGCAATTCTTATGCTAAGAGACTAAAAAAACGAGAAAATCCTCGCAGGTTTCGTTTTAAAATAGTATCTTTGCAACTATAACGATGAGACAAATGACATTATGAATATTAAAAAAATCCACTTGGCCTATTATAGTGCCACTTTTTCAACAAGACGTATAGTCCGCGAGATTGCAGCCCATTTTCAGAATCCAGTCAAAGAGTATGACATCACCTCTGAAGTGCTGAAGGATGAAGTATCGCTTGGGAGTGATGGTGATCTTTTGATAGTGGGCGTACCTTCCTATGCCGGCAGAGTTCCGGAAATGGCAGTACGCTCCCTGAGACGTTTTTTAGGAAATAACACTCCAGCCATCATAGTATGCGTTTATGGTAACAGAGCATATGATGATACGCTCATAGAACTGAAGGATCTGATGGAATCCCACGGCTTCAAATTACTTTCTGCGGCTGCCGTCATAGCACAGCATTCCATTTTCCCTGAGGTAGCAGAAGGAAGACCTGATGCGGATGATATGGAAAAGCTCCATGATTTTGCTTCAAAGAGTAGGGAACTTCTCATTCAGATTCCAAAGATGTCAGCTGTCAGTCGGCTGATGGTAAAGGGAAATCGCCCTTATCGTGACACCAAGCCTATTCCCTTGCATCCAGAAGGGTGTAAGGGAAAATGTACATCCTGCCATGCCTGTGTGAAAATGTGTCCTGCGGATGCAATCACCATGGAAGAGCCTTACAAGACCAACGAAAAGAAATGTATCTCTTGCGGACGCTGTGTCGTGGTTTGTCCCGAGCATGCCCGTCACTTCGGTGGCCTGCTATATAAGGCTGCCAGCTGGAAATTTGAGAAAGCCTTCGCTGAACCTAAGCAGCCTGAGTTCTTCTATGTAAAAAGTTAATATTAAAGATGTAGACAGCAATGAGTAGATACAAGAATATCATCTTTGATGTTGGAAGCGTATTGATCAATTGGATGCGCATGAATCTCTATACCACACTTTTTCATGGTGACAGGGAGAAGGCAAAGTGGATTATCGATCAAGTGGTGACGAATGAATGGAATGATCAAACAGACTTGGGAAAGCCTATAGAAGAATGTATCTTCGAATTAAAACAGGCTTTTCCCAAGTATGCTCCTTATATTGATGCTTACTGGTATTGTTACAAAGATATGGATGGAGGGGAAATCCCGGGCATCTATGAGATTTTGTCTGGGTTAAAGAATAGAGGCTACCATCTGTTCTGTCTTACCAATTGGTCTCATGAGACATTTCCGATAGTAAAGGAAGTCCATGCCCGTCTCTTTGGTATGTTTGAAGGAATTATAGTGAGTGGGGAAGAGAAGATGGTAAAACCGAATCCAGGGATCTATCAGCTTCTGCTGAATCGCTATAGCCTCCAGGCATCGGAAAGCATCTTCATAGATGACAGGCAAGCGAATGTTGATGGTGCTAACCATGTGGGTATCCATGGTATTCTATTCAAGGGAGCCCAAGACTTGAAGCAGCAGCTATGTGCTTGCCTTGAAATCAGAAAATTTTAAGAAAATGAAACTCCTCACATCATCAAGGCTCTTGAATCATTCAGAACCTTCATCATGTGAGGAGTAATTGTAATATGTACTTCAGTAGGCCTTTGTATCTTTTAATACAAGAGTTTGCTTACTTCTGCCGGATTCAAAGCCCATTGGTAGGTGTAGCTTTCATCAGCCGAGCTCTCTTCGTCCAGAATTTCAAGCCCCTGAGCCTCTGCCTTTAACTGGAGCAGCTCTCCAATCTTCAGCTTTCTTTGAAGTCTCTTGAGCAAAGCCTCTATGTCTTCTCTATTGGCAGAACGAAGCGTTTGACCGGAGATAGGCATTTCCAGCCAAATGATTTCTCTATTGACAACATTCAGAATACCGAATACAAGGCCTTTTGAAAGATTTTCATCACCCACTCTTACCATATGTTGAACACATGATGGATCGTAGGCAACACCATCACTTTCTGAGATGGTCATCTCATTGGCAGAATCCATCCATCCCACAACAAGATTTGGTGAAAGGGAACCGCAGGAGTAAGCATTGCAGGTAAAAGTTGCATACTTGGCACCTGCTTTCTCCAACTCAGGCAAAGACAATTCTATGTATTCCGCTGTTCCTACCATTTCCGGTATGCTCCTTATGTCACCCGAATGTTTGGCACCAGTGCAAGTAAGATTATAGTAGACACATTCTTCTATCCTGTCATCGTATGAAATCCTGCAACTCAGATCCATATCCAGATGTTGTGCGTGCAATCCTTTGCCCCATTGCAAGAACAACCTGACAGCATCACCTTCCACCTGAAATTTTGTGCCCATCAAGGCACAGTTGGTATTCTGTATGGTAGAAGATCGGTCACCTACGCTGATTGGTATGTTAAACAGTTCAGGTGCAATGTAGATGGTCTTGCTTTCTGTTGCCATCGTTTTGAAGCGTCTGAGAATGGCATGCTTATAAACGGTATATACTTCATCCACCATCCGCTGACGTTCCTCATTGGAATATAGAGCAAGCAATTTGTTGTGCTCGATAGTCTTCCTGAGCCCGGTTATGGTCTGTATGGATCTTATGGAGTTCTCGTCAAAGTATATCTCGGCAGCATTACCTAAAGAAATCAGAAGCCTCATAGGTAATTGCTCAGCTACGACCTCAAATGCTTCCAAAGTCTCAGTAGCCCCAAACCTTAACATGGTAGCAAACAAGCAACGTGCAAAGCTGCCAGGTCTGGACTTGAGTAAATCCAAGACCTTCCTTGCCTTCATCTCCTTGCTGGCCTTGTTAATGCACCCTTGCCAGGTAGAGTAATCCTGGTTGTAGAATACATCCAGAATCTCAGCCAAATGCTCGAATCCCTTTCTTCTGGCATATTCTGCCAATCGGAGGGCACGGATGAACCTTACCCACATGCCACGTTTCGGATTCATGTCCTCAGCCGCTTTCTTGGCAGAAAGAGATATGGAATTCATCCATATAGCAACTATCTTGCACGTTTTTCGGGAGTATTTCAGCTTGAGATGCTCCTTCATTCGCTCCTGATAGGTGAGAGAGGTGTCACCAGCTATCCCCATCTGAAAACCTAACCTTCTTGCATTGGTCAGGAGAACAGCTGGTTGGATAATCTGCAGCTGTCCAGTCTTTTCATACCAGAGATACCGTAAGATGTCTGAAGGAGTCTTCAGGTAGGCAGTGGCTTTCTCACCTTTTTCCTTTCTTATCAGATGACGGATGACCAGCATCAGGGTCTCCTTCATGCTGATCTCTATTCCTTCAGGCACATCATATTCTTCCAGAAGAAGTTCTAGACTATTTTTCTGAGTCATGTCAAGTGGAGTAGGAGAGGAGAGTAACGACAGAAACACCTTCTCCAGCTCTTTTCCTGTGAACAGACGTAGTTCCTTGAGTTTGCTTCCCTGCCCCTTGAAGACATAGTCGGCTGTAGAGAATGGAGTACCGCAGAATGGACAGCCGTTGTATCTTTTCAAAGGGAAAGTTCCCTCTGGAATCAAATGTCCACAAGGTAGGGTAGTGCCTTTGATATCTACTTCTTTGTGTAAGACATTGGTTATCCAAGTAATGAAATGGTCTATAGCTCCTTCTTCGGTAGGTACATTCCAACCCTTAACAAGTGGAGACCAGTTCAGTTTCACTCCCATTACGTCCTCGATGACGGCAACGATATCTGCCAGTTCTTCTGCTGATACCATGCCAAGACCATGCAACAGCTCCTCGCTTGCGCAATAGCCGTTTTCCTTCAGTCGTTCCATGAGAGAGTAAACAGCTGGAGTGATTTCAGAAGACATGTTGATGTCTTCCTCTCTGATGCCAAGATACAAAGCCTTGTACCTCAAGGCAACTTTTACTAAAGACTCGTTGCTCATAATCAATCTATATTATAATAAGGTAATGGAGGAACTCAAACATTGAAATATAATCCAAGAAATGAAGTAAGTCCCTCTTGACCTAAGTTAATAATTGGGTTGCGGGCAGGACTCGAACCTGCGACACTAGGCACTCATTGCAGAAGTATGTGTAAGTTGACCTGCCAGAAGAAGATAATTCCCACACAATACTACGCTCTACCAACTGAGCTACCGCAACCATGAAGAATGTGGAATAGGGTGGTAATGGAAAAGCTAAGTATCCATAACTCTAGTGCATTCCACTAGCGATTCATTAATTGAAGTAAGCCTCTCTTGACCACCCCAATCTCTTCACACATCCTGAGATTTTGTTTTCTTGTGCAAAGGTACTATATTGGTATGCAGTCTTTCTGCGTAGCTGGAAATATTTTAGTTTTTAGTGTATTTTCGAGCAATTTTTACCAATAACCAATGTAAGATTCGACTTGAATTTCCTCATTTCATGTTGGAATCCTTTGAAGTTTATACATGAGGCCAAGAAAAGAGGGTGTTCCATAAGTACATGACGCACCCTCTAGTTAAAAATATCTATCTTGTCAATTCGCAAGACTGCTATAATTTTAGACAGTCCAAATTTGTTGCTTAATAGAATGTCCTCGTATGATAACCTTCTCTTAAAATATTATTTGAAATAGTCAAACAGAAAAATTGGGAAAGCATTGAGTACAGCTACTTTGCAATCTTCGGTATTCACATACTGTTCTACTTGTGAGTTGAATATTTTGTCTTGAAGTATGTCTTCTTTAGATGCAGGCATCGTATTCTTCCCCTTACATAGATAGTTCGCTTTTCCCACATTCATTTCCTTTAAATATTCCCAATTTTGCTTAACTTCCTCCATCTCTACTTCTGTTGGCTCTCGATGATCTTTCAGTAGGATGAAATCGAAACTGTCATACGCAGAAAAATCGGCAGATACACCTTTAAACTTACTACACTCAGAACGTGTTACAGAATACGTCCAATAGTTTGCATCGGGCAACTGCTTAGTATATCGTATAGACTCAACCATCGGATAGTCAATATATAGCCTACCAAACTCCGTTTCGTTGTTGAATGTTTCAAGCATTTCCTTTACCTGCCTGTTGATTTCTTCGAGAGATAAATTCCGGTTATGAAAGTCATAGTCGAAGAACAGATAGATTTCAGAAATGTCAGCAGATGCATCAATATCCTTGAGCGGATTGTCTGCTTGACCAGCAAATTTCTCCATCAGCAAAGACACAATATCTCCATCGCCATCATACTCCTGCAAATCTTTGTATAGCTGATAGATGTTGTTGTTATAGGAACATACTATCTGCTCATCTCTATTTGCAAAGTATAATCGCTGGATGGTGCGGAACAAATCCGGCTCCCGTTTTACTCCTTCAAAAACGAATAGTATCATACTTCGAATGCGTTACCTCTAAACATTTTTTCTATATTATGCCCGAATCTCAACTCTTTTTGAGTGCAGTCACTCAACGGCTTGATTTTGTTGTCTTGCAAGATGAAATTGCAATCTGGGCGAAGCAAGTCGTTGGTCATCAGATAGGTGTTGTGTGATGACGTAAAAGCCTGACATGGAAGGGAAAAGAGGGTTTTGCAAACCTCATAAGAGAGTCTGAAATGATAG